>QKOA01000013.1_pt1 | contig 41475 bp, 51 predicted proteins | sample 1747831 | NCBI WGS metagenome assembly QKOA01 (sample SAMN09244820, study PRJNA472807) | Marine plankton metagenome, whole genome shotgun sequencing project. | isolation source: viral sequences from seawater | place: USA:Pacific | collected 2013
TTTGAGGAACGGTACAACACCTGTGTGTTGAACTTCTCCACCCCTGATTTTAGCGTTGATCCCACGGATCCTACCTGCGTTGATGCCGATACCAGCACGTTGTGCGACGTATTTACCAATAGCCATATCAGAACTAAAGATACTATCGAGGGTGTCATCAACATCAACGAGAACACAAGATGCAAATTGACGAAGTGGCGTCCTAACCCCTCCCATGATTGGTGTTGGGATGTTGATTCTGTGTCTTGAGATTGCATTGTAATACCTTCTAATATATGATAAGCGAGTGTCCTTACTATAGTTAGTAAAGATTGTAATCGCAATCATTATGTACATAAATTGTGGTGTTTCATAAATTTCACCACTGCTTCTATCTTGGACCAAATACTTATCTACTACTTGACGAAGACCTGCATAGGTAAATAATAAATCACGGTCATGATCAACCCATTCTCCAATAGTATTAAGTTCTTCTTCTGTGTAATTCTTGAGAACCTCACCGTCATATACACCTAACGCTACACATTTTTTAATTTGATCGATTAGTGTAGGATGATCCCAACGTCCACCAATTAATTGTTTGCGAAGTCCAGATAAAAGAAGACGTGCAGCAACAAACTGATAGTTTGGATGATCTAAATCAATAAGATCAGAAGCAGACCTTACCAAAATTTTCTGAATTTCATCGGTACTAATTCCATCATAAAATTGAATACCTGATTGAATCTCTACTTGACTTGCAGAGACCCCTGAGAGACCTTTACAAGCGGACTCAACCATCTTATGGAGTTTCTCTAGGTTAAGAGGTTCAACTGAACCATTTCTTTTCTTTACTTTTGTTCCGTTACTCATACTTTTTTCCACTGTGTAAATTTAAGGGTTGCTTCTAATCCTTGATAAGTATTTGATTCTACTATACTTTGAACATTATGTCCAACAAGTGTCATGTCATTTAAATCTTTCTCTTTAATATGTTTTGGAAAGATGACTACTTTATCACCTCGATTGATGGTTTTGCTGATTCGTTCAACGATTTCTCCGTTACGAGGTTCGTTATCATAAACCCAAATATAATTGCTCCAACCAAACGTCCGAATATCAATATCGGAACCGCACATAGCAACCGAGTTTTTAATGAACGTTGAGTCGAAAGGTCCTTCTGTAACATAGATTGTTTCATTTTCATTTACTTTATCCATTCCATATATTTTTGTTCTATTATCGTCTAGCATAACGGTAATGTAACGTAGTTGTGATTGTGGGTATATCGATCTACCTTGGTATCCAAAAATACCATCCTTATCTTTAAGGGGAATTATAATTCTTGACTCATCATATTGTGTATCGTTAAATACTTTCTTATGCTTATTGGTCCACTCTTTAAACTTCGGACAGAAGTAGAAAGACCCTGTTGGTAACTGACGTTCTTCAAGATATCTACGTGCAACATGTGTTTTATTTAGATCTGAGATTTTTTGTAAATTTGAGAATATGTTCCTTTGGAAACGTGGTTTTTCAAACTCAAATTTTGGTAGTGGAATGCTAGTTCCTTTACCAGTAGTACCCTCTTGATATGCTTCTAAAACATACTCTCCATACAACTTAGGATCATGATCTTTTAAAAAATTAGGTAAGGTTCTACCTACACCACAGTTATGGCATTTGTAGATATAAGATCCTTTTTTCTGAAAGAAATACCCCCTTGCCCGATTCTTGTTCTTCTTAGAATCGCCACAATAGGGGCATCTGAAATTGTATACAGTTTCTTGTTTCTTAAACTTATCCAGTTGTATTGAAACCAGGGAAATATATTTCCTGTCTAAATGCAGCATAACCTGAAATGTCTTTACCTATGATAGCAGAATTTTGATTATTAGTCAACACTGGTTTAATTATTCTTTGTCCGACTGGAGACACGAGGAAAGAAATAAGAGAAAGAGCACCAAATATGCTCCACATTTTCTTTTCCATCGTCCTGAGACGGTCATCAACCTTACGTATATCTCTCTCGCATCCTTTTTTAATTTCATCCGTCTTACGTGTTACTTCTCTGTGTAACGATTCCACCTTTTCAAATAATACGGCATCAATTTTATCTTGTTTATCTAATTTCTCATTATGCACAGCAAGAATTTGACCCATCTTTACAGAATTATCCTGTAGGGTCTCTACTACTTTTTCTAATCTTTCTAATATTGCTGTGTTAATACTCTCTGCCATGACTCATTAAAGAGTTTCTACAAACTCATCTGCTTTTTTAAAATTCTCAGAGATCAAAGTAGTAAATTTATTCTGGTTCTCTTCAGTCATTTGTAACCAGGTTTTTAAAAACTTTTCTTGTCGTTCTTGTGTCAACGTAGCAAAGTCACTATTTAATTGAGTAAATGGACCTTGCCAATCAAATGATTCTTTTTTAGTTTTCTCCACTTTACCTACATCCTTTGCTACTTGTTTTTGGCGTTCACCTGCTTTCTTTGCATAGTCCTTTGCTTTTGCTTTAGACAGTGCTTGAATTTCTTGCTTACGATTAGCAGCACGTTTCTCACGTTCCTGCTTCTTCTGTAATTTACGTTTTTGTTGAATCATACGCATAGCAGAAGAAACCTCTCCTGTTTGGTTCTCTGATGCATATTCTTTAATTACAGTTTGGTCTTCCATGGTTTCTTCTTTTAATCTAGAGTTTCTAATCCTTTGAAATATATCAATACCCATTTTATTCTTCCTCTTCTTTTTGCGAACAGGAGGTTCATCTGGGGGTAGTCCAGCAATTGCACCAGAACTAGCACTATTAGTAGGCACTTCTTCAATTACAACGTGACCGTTCTTTTTAAGTGTCATGACTTTCATAACTTCTGTAGTTCCGTAATACAGTTATCATCTATTGAGATGGTATCATTATTTATCTTTGGGTATCTGTTCATGTAAATCATAAAACTTTTTAATACCGACCAATATTCACTGGAAATTTTATAGAACAACAATGGTGTTGCTGCTTCACCAAACACATTGTAAATAATAATCATATGATTTAAAATCAAATGTAACTTAAGATTACCTGTATTAATATAATTTTTAAGTAATCTTTTAAGGTACTTGAATCTTTTCAAATCATCATAAAAGTCATCCTTAGTAACTGCTTGAGGATTATTATAATTTTGAATGGCAAAGAAGAGGTAATTATCCTCGTTCAATTCATTAAATTTCATACATTATTTAAGAAATAGTTAGTGTTAAGTCAGTACCAGATCCGCCAGCACCAATAGTTTTACTTGCGAATACATCTTCAGAATCCACAGTAGTTCCTTTATCTTTAACATCACCTGAACCACCAATAGTTTGATCAGCAATAGAAAGATCTTCTGCTTGAGATGGAACAGTGAAGTCAAACTCAAGACGGTTTGATCCAGTTCCACGTGCATAAGTTGCAGTAATAGCACCAGTGACAGAACCAGTAACTGCAAGAGTTACAGTACCATCAACGTCAACTTGCTCGTTGTAGATAACAACAACGGTTCCAGTGTCGCCTTGTGAAAGTGCTTCTTGCTCAAAGAATACAGCAGTAATATCTGCCTCACCGAGGAGAGTTGTTGCAGAAGTACCACCAGCAAGACCACCGATGGATACAAGAACTTCGTCCCAGTAACGTGCAGTTGCCTTGTCAGTACCTTTATAATGGCGAAGGACCCACCCTTGCTCAGTTGCAAAACAATCTTCCAACAGACCATTTTTATTCACCCGATCCAAATACTTTGGTTTCGATTCGTCAGATTCGGTTTTTCCCCAGAGAGGCATTGTTAAAACTCCTAATATACGTATTAATTTCGTTATAAAGATATTTATAAAAAAAAGAGGGTTGCCCCTCTTGAAAGAGATTTAGTTTTAGTCCTTTGAGAAAATTGCTTTCTCAAGTGCTTCAACTAATTGATCATCTACTTTGTTACCTGATTTAGATGCTGCTTTTTTAAGAAGTCCGATAAGAAACTCTTTGAGTTTTGTTTCTAGATCTTCTGGAATCTTATCAATCGCTTTGTTAATTACGTTGATAGCGATAGGTAGTAGAAATTTAGTCATAATAATAATATGCGTTTCAATTTATTTATACAAGATATAATGCTTTTAATTCTTCAGCATGTTCTCTTAATGCTTTGTTAACAGATTCATTTACACCATCTTGATACTTAACACGTTTAACCTTAGTTGCTTTCTTAGCAAGTGCCTTTTCAGAACCATCATCATCTTCTTTATCTGATCCACATTCTTCTTTAACACCCTTAGCATTTGCTTTGCTAACTCCTTTTAATTTCTTGTTCTTATCAAACACTGACATAGGATCTGTTGCATCATCAATATCAGGATTAACAATTACACCTTTAACATCTTTTTCAAGAAGTTCAGTTCTCCAATTAGAGAATGATTCTTTCTTTGTTCCTTTCTTTGCTTTAATTGATGCTGATACTGCTGCACGTCTCTTCATTAGATATGAATCAGATGAATCCTTGTCACCATCGTTATCAACATCTCCATCTTCCTTACCAACAGGATCAAGTTTCTTTTTCTCTTCTACATATTCTACTTCTTCTTTAGCGGTCTTTGCTGAATCTTTAAATGCTTTGTCTGTAGGAGCACCTTCGTCACCCTTACTACGCATCTTCTCTCCACTTTTTCTCTTAGCATGGATGTTAGCGTAAAGTCCTTTCTTACCTTCTTCTAATTCTTCATGTGGAATTGTATTTCCATCTTTATCTTTTTGATGATGTTCTGATACTGTCTCTTCATCTTCTTTAACACAATTAGGAACTTCTTTACCACCTTTCTTCTTAGTTCCTTCTGCTTTATAACCATCCCAACAAGTAGATGCACCAACGTTCTTACGTGCTTGCTTCATACCTTCTGTTAATTCTTCTCCAGAAACAATGCTTGCATATTCAATAGCATAATCTTGCATTTTTTCTGTTCCAAACGATTCAAGAACACCTTCAATAACTTTTCCAGACAAAATAATTTTATCCATTTTGGATGCTATTTCTTGTTGTTCAGCAAAGGATAAACCCAGCATCCACGCAGATAATCTTACATTGGCAGTCATCGTCTCTTCTTTAATCGGTTTAGTTTTATTTATACGTCTATTGACTTCAGTAGGTTTCTTCCACATGTCGTAGTCATGTCCAGGAGTCATTTTCTCCAAGAATTTACGATTAGCATCAGTTCCTACTAATCGATGGTCAGCAGTAGCACCTGAAGTATTCCATTGTTTATATTCTTTAATATCAGTAACCCAGGATCTAAACATATCACCTTCTTCAGTGACAGCAATTACATAGTTAGGTCCACGCCGATGAATTTTACCCACGGCACCGTCTGTATTTTGAACATAAGAACCAACTTCATATATGTTTCCATGTCTATATGAAGTATTTTTTGCTTGTTTATTAAAGTTACTAAATTCCATCAAATAGGTTCACTGTTCCTACCTTCTATATATTCTTTTGAAAAAATGCCTCCACGAACACCAGTAACTTTATCGCCCTTGTATTCAACTGCTCTATATGCTTCTCCTTTTCTAGCACCTAAAACAGGATTATATCCTTCACGTTCTAATTGAGATACTTGTGTACCCTCTACAATTTTAGATTTAAAAGATAAAGTAATATTTTTAGGACCAGTTTTAATTAGAAGTGGTTCACCTTGTGCAAACAAACTAATATTATTTTCATTTTTTGTTCCAGAACCATAATCTTTACCAAAGATTGCTTTCTGTTTTAATTGTTTATCTTTAATTTCACGATAAAAAGCACTTCGGTATGCTTGTCTATAAAAATCAGATGTTTCTTTTTTAGCAATATCTTCTCTAAAACTTTTTACTTCTGGATGGTCGTAAATAGATCCACCTGACCTAGAAGATAATCCAGAATACTGTTGAAAATCTTTTGCTCTTCTACCATCTTTATGAGATATAAAAATAATAGATTTACCTTTAGAATTAATACCTACAAAATCTGCTTTAGCACCTGAAGATCCAGGAACAAATCCAATAACATCATTATAAATTTGAGATTTAATTCTTAACTTTACTGGTTTTAAATTACCAAGTTCTTCAATTTTTTTGTTGATTATACTTAAGATAGAAAATTCAATTTGAGTATCTGGATAACCTTTAATTTGTCTCCAGTTGTCTAGAGTTTCTAATTTTTGATTCCAGTAACTTTGTTGTCTCCACTCTCTACCTGATTTTGGTTTAATTAAAATTCTAACCTTTTCATTTTTAAGTTCAATTTCAATAATTTCTAGGTTACTTTGGATACTACTTATTAAACGAGTAGTATATTTAATTCTTTTAAACTTAAAAAGTTCTAACATAGAGTCGTGTAGACCAGCACGATAAGGAGTTTTGAATTTAATAGTTCTAATTCCTTTACCTGTTTTACTTTTAGGAGAAAGTTCTGGTTTACCAGTATACCTTTCCTTATAGGAAGTTTTAATATTACCTGTTATAAAATCTAACAGTTCTTCTGCAGTTTCAAACTTCATTGAGTATAGTATTCTACAAAAATATTTAGTTTATCTATCACCTTTCTTACGGTTCTCAGAAAAATATACATCAAAAGACCCATCAGGATAACGCTTCTCTAGTTTTTTAACATTAGTAGCAATTACATCATCAAATGATACTTCAAGTGCCATACATGCTTGTGCTACGTACCACATGATATCACCCAATTCAATAATAAGATGCTCACGATTGTCTTCGTTCCATGGTTTACCTTGGAAGACCATCTTCTTAATGATCTCAAGGAACTCTCCACCTTCAGCGTTGATTCCAACACCACTAGTAAGTAGACGTTCAATGTTAGCACCTTCACGATCTAACTCTCCAATACGATCAGCAAAGTCAACAAAGTTTGTCGAACAATTTGATGTAACTGCTGCAACAAATTGTTCATAACGTTTAAAATCAATATGCTTAGTCAAAATTAAATCCTCCAAATTTGGTTTTGTTAGTAGATGGTTTTTCTTTATTATCACCTGCATCAATCATACCATCTTGTGCAGATTGTTCACAATCATACAACTTCATCTTTGCTCTGTCAATACCCACAGCAAATCTCTTATTAATTGTAAGATCGTTGTATCTATTCTTTAATTGTTTTATTAAAATTTGTCCTAACTGTTCAGATTCTTCTGTACTAATAAGGGCAAACATAAGATCAGCAGTAGCAGGAAGACCAAATGATTCAGAAGTATCTGTAAGATCAATATCAGTGCTACCATAACCACTACGAGTAGTTTGAGTAGCAGTTACAATTGGCACACCCTGTTCCACAGCAAGACCCCTGAGTTCTTCAGCAATACCTTTAACTAAGGTATATGAGTTAACATATGATGCTTTGAATCTTTGTGAAGTACAAATATTCAAATAATCCACAAAGATAACATCAGGTTTAAAATCTTTCTTGAGAGATAGATCACTAAGAAGAGACCTAAAATGTCCCACATGAGCAGATGCAGTAGGGTATTCTTTAATAATAAGTTTACCACTTGTTTTCTTCATCAAGTTATTGACTTTACCTTCATACATTTTTCTAGGAAGTGAAGCAATATCTTGAATAGGAACACTTAAAAGATTAGCATCAATACGTTCTGCAATCTTTTCTTCTGCCATTTCACATGTAATGTATAGTACATTCTTACCTTGTAGTAGTGTTGATGCAGCAACATGACACATGAATAAAGATTTACCTACACCAGTCCCTGCTAGTGCAACGTTTAATGATTTATTAGTAAGACCACCTTTAGTAATCTTATTAAACATTGCTAAATCAAAAGGAATCTTAGTTTCTATATGATTATAAAAATCATATCTTTCTTGATAATCATCAAGGTAATCATGTCCAATTCTATTATCAAAAGAAACAGATATTGCATCAGAAAGGATAGTTGGAATTGAACCCATATCCTTTTCTTTATCATCACCTTCAGCAATTTTAATACTTTCTAAAAGTGAAAGGTAAATTGCTCTATTTTTACACCATTCTTCTGTTGTATCTAACAACCATTTATAATCAGAACTATCTTCTTCTAAATTAGATATGGCAGAACTGACATTTTTAAATGTTTCTTCACTAAGGTGAGATGCTCCTTGGAGATCTACCTCTAATGATTCTTTAGTAGGACACTTCTCATACTTTTCAATAAAAGTTTTTATAAGTTTGAATAAAGTTAAGTTAGTGTCTGCTTCAAAGTAAGAAACCTTAAGATATGGAAACACTTGACGACGATATTCGTCGTTACATACAAGGTTCTTTATAATTGTATACTCAAGTGAGTTCATAAGTAATGCAGATAAGTGCTCATAATGTATTTGTCCTCACTTATTGTAGGTTTACCTCTATGAGGTATCATCCACAACGGAGGAAAGATAATCATTCTACCACGTTTTGGTCTAATGAATTTGTTTATACCAGGAAAACAAGTTTCACCACCTTCTTTAACATCGTTTAAATAAACAAGAAAAGCAATAAACCTTTTTGCTGATATATGATCCCCGACATCGACATGGGTATCAAATTGGTCATCAGTATTCTTCCTATATCTTTTTACTCTAGGAAACTCATAGGTGTAATTTTGAGGTAACCAAGGATCACATCCAACAGTGTCTATATAACAATCTAAGTATGGACTGATTATATCAACACATTCAGAAACCATAGATTTATCAAAGACCAATTCATAAAACTGTGGTTTTAATTGATGATCAATAAATTTTGATTTACCAACATCAATATAATCAATCAAAAATTGACAGTAATCATTAGATAGTACGTTGTCATAAACTTTGATAAAGTCATTTATTTTATTTAATACCATAATAAAACTCTTGTCCTGCTGCCCAGTCAAGTTTCTCCATTATTTCGGGAGTGAAGTATTTCTCAGGATCCTTGAGAATAACAGAAGGGTAGACGCTAGAGTTCCCAACAACAATACGGTTTCCCTTACGCTCGAAAACTCCATATTTCTCACCCAACTCCAATAGTCCGTAGTACTTATCAAGTCCACGTGAGTCAAAAAATAATCGTGTTGCAACTTGTGAATTCTCCTTAGTAAACCGTGACTTGTTTGTTTTAACTTTAATAATATTACCTACAACATCAGTTCCATCTTTTTCTTTAGATTTAGAAAGATGAATTATAGTTGATGCAGCATACTTAAGACCACTACCACCACCCATATCAGTTGCATCACCGTATGGATTCATAGTTTTATAAGTATGATTTGTAACAATCATAGGTACATTTAACTTACCTAGTTTACTAGTGATAATTCTAAACACAGATTTAATCATCTGTGATTTAGTCATGTCACGAACTTGTTTATCAGATAAAGCATCATCTAATTCTTTTTGAGATGCAAGCATACCAAGAGAATCTAAAATAATTAAAAGTGGTTTTCTATCTTTCTCAGGTGTTTTAAGAAGGTTATCTAAGATACGAATAATTTGAGTACGAAATTCTTCAATAGTGTCTACTGGGAAATGCCAAACACGATTCTCATCTAATCCACGATTTTGAAACATGTCTGATGTAACTGCAGATTCACTATCAAAGTAAAATACAGCACCATCAGGATTTGTTTCTAAAAAATGTTGAGCAATACCAATAGCATAAAAAGTTTTACCTGTTGCTTGTTCACCAGCAATAGCAATAATTCTATTGTCAGGTATACCACCATTAATACTACCACTAATCATAGCATTCAGGATGTAAGATCCTGTTCCAACAAAACATTGTTCGTTGTTTGTTTCGGAAACAACTTTAGCGTATTCATTTTTTGCTTCTTTAGCAAGTGTTTCAAAAATACTCATACAAATAAAAACTCCAGGTTAACTTCTTTTTCGGTTTTCCAACCAATAGTATCAAGAATAATCTTGAGAGGATCCAAAAATGATTTTTGGAATTGTCTTTTATAATCAATGTTCTTACTGACTTCAAGTTCTGTAGGAAAATTAGCAATAAAAGAGAAAACATTCTCTCCTAAAATATTAGGAGTTTGTAAATAAACAAACTTAATTTTCTCACCCTCTTGAATCAAAGGATACTTATGAATAAGTTTGTTTTTCTTTAAATGAAAATTGTACAAGAGAGATCCTCTTACATGGATGGGACAACTTTTCCTATACAGAGTAGCATCTCCTGCCCATTTTGTCAATCCATTAACACTTCTAGGAAAAGCAACATCTTCTGGAGGCAAGTTATAGAAGTTAGTTTTAAACTCATCAATGAATTTTATTAGATCTTCCTCAGTTTTAGTCATAATGAGATTGAGTGCTTCTTTAATCTTAGTTCTACATGGTGCAGGTGTAGAAGATTTAACTGCTTCAATACCCATCATTTTAAGTTTTGGTTCTCCATAACGGACTCCCTCACTATCCCATACATTAAGAATGTATCGTTTTTTGGCAGTCCAGATTCCTTTGTCAGCAATATTCTCACGCTTCATAATCATTTTTTGATCATACGCTGACACATACGTTGACAATTCTTTGTAACTTTCCTCAATAAAGGGTTCAAATTTTTCTTGGCATATCTTATCAAGTATGGATACAATCGCTGTTTTTTCGCTAACCCGATTACTAAAAAATTTAGTAACGAGAGGTCCAAGATTAAGATATATTGAATCGGTGTCGGATGCAATGACATAATCTACCTCCTCTGTTTTTAACAGATTATTTAGGTAAGAATTCATCTTATTTTCTATCCAACGAATAGAAACTTGACCAGAAAGTGTGATTGCTTCTGCATTGGCAAGTTTATAATATCTAAAATACTGATTACCAATAGCACCATAAGCACTGTTAAGTTGAATCTTACGTGCCATCTGGATATTATTAAATTTTGAAATATCTTTAACTAATTGTGGACTAGGATTCTTTTCATATTCTTGTTTAGCAGCAATCATCTTTTTCTTATAGATCGTACGTTCGTTGTAGATCTTTTCCATCAACTCAGGAAGGAATCCTCGGACATCTTTTTTATATTGTGCTCCATTTGCACACACACATTGATCACCATTAATAGTTATCTGTTGGTTTAGAATTTTATCTACAGTTGCTGATGGATGTCTTGTAGGTAATAACGTCTCTGGTGAGATATTATACTGCATAATAAGATGAGGGTATAGAGAGTTAAGGTCAAAACTAACTACCCAATCATAAAGTCCTGGAACAGGTTCTTTAACATATGCACCAGCATACTTGGCATCTTTATCATTCCTTTCAATAGGAGGTACAACAATACCTCTACGTGTAAGATAATTATAAATGATACTATCCCACATACGAACCTGTGAGTAAACATCTTCAATATTAACCTTAGCATCATATGCAAGATTAACAGCAAGATCAATTAGTTTCATCTTATCTTCTAATTGATCAACTAATTCAACGTCATGGATGTTATATGTAACAAACTTCTGCCAATCTTTTGTATAGAATTCTCTAAAAGTTTCATACTCAGAGTGATCAAGTTTCTTTTTACCTAGTTCTACATTGGCAATATGATCAAGTCGATATGATTCTTGGTTAGTATAAGTAAACTTTTGATAAAGATCTAGATAGTCAAGAACACTAACACCAATAATATCATAATGGAGATTTAAACGACCTCTAATTTCTGTTTCTTTTTCAAATACTTTATTCCATGGTGAAAGTGATTTCATATACTTCATAGAAAGTACACGTTCTATTCGACGACAAATAAAAGGAATATCAAATAGTTTTACATTCCAACCAGTAATAATATCAGGAGTATTCTCTGCCCACCATTTTAAAAAATCACGTAGCATTTCTTCTTCTTTCCAGAAAACACGATACTCTACATCATCTCGTGAATGTTCATACTCACGTGTTCCCCATACAATTATTTTCTTACTAGTAAAATCTTTAATAGAAAGACAAAGAATCTCTTCTGAAACTTCCCTAACATTAGGGAATCCATTTTCAGCAGAGGTTTCAATATCAATAGTATAAATTTTTAACAGAGAAGTATCACAATCTAATTGCTCCTCTGGATATTTACTACTAATATATTGATACAAAAATCTAGAATTGCCGTAGATTTTAAAGTTATCTACATATTTGTATTGTTCAATAAATTCTCTAGCATCTTTTATAGTTCCAAAATCAATCTTTTGAGCATACTCGCCCTCAAGAGTTTTGTATTCAGTTTTCTTATTTGTAGGAGCAAAAAGAACAGGGGAGAAAACCTCTTCATATTGAACACGCTTTCCATTATCGTATCCAATGTAAAAAATTTTGTCCCCACTCAAAAACACATTACTGTAAAAGTTCTTCGGCATCATCTTCAGCATCATCAGATGGTAATTTAGATAGGAGTTTTTGATACTCCGAAAGAATGTCAGAATTTGGTTTTGCTATTGTAGCAAGAGATTCTGCATATAGTAAAACATTTCTTTGGTCTGAAAACCTAGGAAATGTTTTAAGTTCTCCTTCAATAATTTCCATTGGATCCGCTAGGAAACAAGAGGGTTCCATTTCCATCTCAGAAATTTGAGAAATTAAATAAGTACCATTACGAAGAAGTATCAATTTTATTTCCATTATGCTGCTTCAACAATTGTTTCTGGAATTTCTGCTGGAGGTGGTGTCATTGGTGATTCTTCATCACTTTCTAATTCAATATTATTCTTTAAACAATAATCTTTAAGAATATTGTCATGTGGGTCGTAAATAGTAACTAACCAATCTGCTGGAATTACAAATGCTCTTTGCTTAGAAAGAGGTGCCCAGTGGGTGTATCTAACAGAATACTTTGTACGTGGTGCATCTTCACCCTCTACTTGAAGTTCATCAGATGCTTCAGCAGTGAGTTGCATTACAAATGGATTTGAAAGATGATAGGCAACAATGCCTTTCTTTTCGTTGTCCATAATTTCTTTGGCGTCAGAAATAACATCTTCGCCAGATTTCAACAACATAACTTTAACGGTCATAGTGATAATGTAGTGTCTTCTAAATGTCTAATGTGATTTGAAAGTTTATCAAGGTATCCACGATTTCTTATCTCTTTGAACACTAGGTTCTCTAGAGCGAACTCTCCACCTTGTTGAATTGCAGATGCTCTCATGTCACGAATTCTCTTTTGAAGTTTTCGTAGAACGTCAGCATCATCTGCTTCATTCTCAATGAGATCATCAATCTTCTCCATCATATCACGAACCTTGCGAATAAGCAAGGGGTCTGCAAGATTAACCTTAACTTTGTTAGGTAACAATAACCATTTGTTTTGAATGATGGAGTACACACCTTGGTTAGCAGGTAGTGGGTCTCTCTCATCTTGAGCATATAACTCAACAGGATGAGAGTAAATTTTAATGTCGTGGACGAGTGCCCACAATTTCTTTTTGTCTCTTAGATAATCATCTAAAAGATCTGGACAGTCAGCAATTTGACTTTTGTCTACAACTAAGTGAAGATCTAGATCAGAAAATCTAGTGTAATTATAGTTAGCATTACCACCAACCAGAATCATATCTTTTACTGCATCAGATGGAATCTTAGCAAAATCTGCCCATTTGTTTCCAATTTGTAAAAGTTTATCTCTTACTTCTGGTTTAAGAACATCATCGTCCCAAAACTTAATATTTAATTTTTCGTTATACATCAGAGTTAATCTGAGTTTTTGGAACGTCTTCACTATTATCCTATCACTTTCTTATTATTTATCAACTACTTCAGTTTCTGAAAGAACTGTTTCCTCAGGTTGTGTCATTTTAATAAAACTTTCAACAATACTCATCATAGGATCAGAAATAGAGATAACCCAATCAGGATTTACTGCAATTTTATTGTCTGGAGTAAATGGATTCCATCTAGATAAAAGAATCTTATACTGACCTTTAACATTCTGACGTGCTTCAGGGTCTTCAATATCAAATTCTAATTCAGAACCTTCAAGAGGTTCAATCTTTACACAATGAGGGTCAGTGAATACAAATGCTTGTCTACGTTGATTGTCATCCACTGCTTCTTGTAGTTCAGTCACGACATATTCCCCAGATTTTAAGGAAACAATTTTTACTGCCATTTTAATATAGTTACTTTAATTTATATTATAAAGAGGTCTTAACAATTTGTCAAGACCCCCTTGTTGATTTATTTAATATTATAGATACTCTTTTCTTGCATGGTGTTCTGGAATAACCTTACCTAATGTAATTGAAAGTAATCCATCTGCAAATGACACATCCTTAATTTCAACGTCATCTGTTAGTGACCACTCTCTTGAGAATGATCTTTGTGCTAGTCCTCTGTGACTATATGTTTCTTCTTCTTTCTTCTCTTTAATTCCTTCAACGAATATCTTACCATATTCTGTGTAAACTTTAACTTCTTTTTTCTTAAACCCTGCTAGTGCAATTTCTAATCTAGATTCAAGGTTGTTTACATGAACAATATTATATGGTGGATAGTTAGCGTTTGTGTTTGTATTCCAAAATTGTTGGATGTAATTATCCCATCCTATGCTGTTCTTATTAATCTTCTCCATTAATTCTGGAAGATCGGCAGCAGTGTAACTGTGAATGTTAGTCATAGTTCTCCTTAGTAAGCGAGTGTTAAGTTTTGTGACCCCCGAAGGCAATCACCATTATTTATGTAACCAAAAAAATAGTGGTTAGGTATAAACCGTACCACTATATAAGGTCGTTCCGACTAGTAGAGACCGCACGAACGATGTCTCAATGTTATTTATACCTAAATAAAGTAACATAAAATATTCAAATGAAAAAAGTATTTATTGCTTTTGGTATGCTATTGATGACGACCACTGCAGCAAATGCTGGCGGAATTATATCTAAACATGCTTCTTCTGTTCAACTAACAGTAGATGCAGCAAGAACTGATGCTTCAAGAATTGGTTCAAGTTTCTCAATTTCTGGTAGTAACATTGATACAACTGATGGTACTACAGCAGGAACTGTATCTGCAGGAACGATTACTTCAGGTATATATTCTCCAGGAACCATTGCAGCGACTCAAGATACTGCAGGCACAGCGTTCAATTTTTCTCAAAGTTATAACCAAGGGGATACAGTATTAACAGGTGCTCCAACAGTAGGTCAGGTCTCAGCACTCTCAGACCAAACCTCTTATGCAGCAGGTTCAGCAGATACCTTAGCAGGTACTGTAACTTCAGCAGGAATTTTGACGGTAACCGCTGGTGGCGCTGGTACCAGTGCTATTGGGCAGTTTGTTAGCGAAATCACCGTGATCGACTAATACCATGAGGAATACATATAAGTTATTCCTCATATATATAACTATGAGTGGTATAAACCCAGTCATAGCAGTGCCTGTGGTCCCTAATTTTACCCAAGGAAGTATGTCGTCTCATACTGAGACAACTTCGACTGTAATTGAGACAATAAATTCCATGGATTATTCTACAGGGTACCAATTTTCAGTTACTGGGTCAGGTATAACAGCAGACGGAGATCTATCCCCAGGTACGGGAACAAATAATGTAACTATAGACGGAGTGACATCAACATGGACAAATGTGACCTCAAGACCATCGTTCGTTCAGACAAATCCAGGAGAAGCGTTTCAGTTTACGGAGACCTATTCTGGTGCTGGATTACAAAATCATACAATAATCCAAAGAACAACAGAAATTCAAAGCGTAACAGATACAACAAGTATTTTCTCCCAATAATCGTATGTCTATCAAATATTGCGACTGTCCCTGTCACCATGGCGGAAACTGTCGGGGGTGTAAGTGCAACCGCCTCGCCCATCGCAAACTCCAGTGGTAGCGTGACTAATCAGGCAATCCAGGTGCTTCAAGGACCATACATAACTAACACTTATGGAAATGGTATACAGTGTCAAGGTGCTACTGTCAACGTTACTCCATATGTAACAGGATCGCTTTCTCAACAGCATCCGTTTGAGGATATGTACCTTGATCCTGTGTACGACATGTCAGATTTAGATGAAGATGGGTTATTAGACAATCCTGGTGACATACTATACCACATACCTACTCGTACAGGGCAAAAAAATAATACTAATTTGTCTGTAGGTTTTAGTGCTACATGGTCTAAACCATTAGATAAAAAATTACAAGAACAATGCAAACAGGCAGCAAATGCTAACATCGAAATGATGAAGCAATTAACTGCCAACAAGAGATTAGATTTTGAGATCGGAAGATTAAAAAATTGTGGAAATTTACTCAAAGAGGGTATCTCATTTCATCCCAAATCACCTTACTATAAAGTATGTTCAGATGTTGTAGTACATAATGTGACACATGTTAAACAACATAAACATGTAATACCTAGTACAAATGCAAAAGATTTAAAAGATATTTCTATCGGTAATAACTCTAAATTATAATTTACTTCTTTTTTAAAGGAGGCAAACCTTTCTTTGCACGATATTCATTTGCTTGAATTTCGTTACGGGAAGGTTTTTCTTCTTTCTTACCTATTAATTTTTGAATCTTTTTTGTTAATTGTTTAATTATAGGTTTTACAACTCTTAGTAACAAGGGAGTTGCTGCTGCAGCAGCGGTTGCCACAATAGCAATTGATGTAGTTGTTGTGACTTGATTTGCAGATGGTATTCCTTTAATAATTTGATCTGTAATAGTAATCTCTTCAGTGATTGGTATACATTCTTTTGCTACCAATCTATACTCAATAATTTTTTTAGTTCCACTTTCTACAAGAGTACCAATAGGTTGTGTTAACTCTTGTACTTCTGTAGGACATTTTAATTGTTTAAGATCTTTTGGTATTTCAGGTGGTTCTACTTCTGGTGGTTCTGGTACTTCAGTATTGGGAACAGGTGCTGGACGATCAATAGTCATCTCCTCTGGGTTATAATTAATAGGATTATAACTGGGAACACCAGAATCACACAATGTGTAAGTTCCAGAGGGATCTTCTTCTTTAATTTTATTGTTTTTAGAATTGTTAGTTTCGTGTGCTTCAACACATCCAGGAATATTAACAATTGGCAGACCAATATTTACTACAACTGGTGGAGGTAGTATAGTTTTAATATGATATTCTGTTACTATTTTTGGTATTTCAATCTCCTTAACAGTAATGTCAGGAGAAGATATAATTGGAATTTCCATTTAGAAAGATGGAACTATACCTCCAGTTACCTTAGGCATCTCTGGCATAGCACTTGGAAGAGCATCTGTTACGCCACCTAATACTTGTTCTTTAATACTATCTTTTACTTTATCAATGATAGCGTCTTTCTGTAGATAGATGACTACACCACTACCCACTACTGTAAGTGAGATTACACCACTTAAGATAGCGATTCCGTTAATAATTTTTTGCATGATTTTACTTTGTGTCTGGGACAATTTTTACAGGACCTGATTCAATCCTGATAGTTTGAGCAGGTGCAGTTTCAGATGCTTTAGCAATAAGAAACTCCATATCTTTCTTAGATATGTTAGCACTACCACCACCACCTTCATCTTTCTTTTTCTTACTTCCCGCAGAGACGCCGAAGGTAGCTAAAGTTCCAGTAAACACGCTGGCGATGAAAGTTGGATCTATCTTATCTCCCTGTTCATATCCTGGTATTTTAACGTAGTTCAAAGTCAAGATCCCTGCGGACCACACAAGAACTACCACTCTTATTAGTGTTGCTAAGTATGCTAGTTGCTCATCTTTATCATCAACACTCTCTTTAATTTTACCAAGAATGCTTTTTGGTTTTTCTTCCTTCTTTACTTCTGCCATGATATCTGATTGTTATCTATCTTTATTTATAGTTCTAACACTGGAATTTCAGGAAGATCAGATGAAGAAGCAACTTTCTTTTTACCAATATTATACTTAGATTCTAATTCCCATTCTCCTTTTTCTTTGTAAGCAAGGACTTTAATTTGATTAAGAGGAGCGATGTCAAGAACACTGCTAGTATTAACAATAGAAATAAGTCCCCAATCAGAAAGAAGTTGAGTAATTCTGTTACGACGTTGAACATCATTTAATGTTAAATTTGCTGATTTACCATCAAGAGCAAATAATTCTTTAAAATGTACAATGTAATATTTTCCTTGTTTATGAAGAATATGACAAGATTGATATAATTTCTTTTCTTTTCTAGACGCTACACCAATTCTAGAAAGAGTTTCTCTTACCTTAAGAAAGTCATCTGGTTGAGATAAGGTTACCTCTACCATACTTTCACGAGTCCACTGCACCTCAGCAACCTGAGTCATTACGTTTTACCTCCACGGTTTAATTTAGATTTAATATAATCAATCTGTTTACTATTTAGAATTTTCAAAACTGCTTGTGCTTTCTCAGTACTATAATTATAATACTCTTTAACAGCATCAAGGTTATCAAGTTTCTCTTTCTTTTCCCAGGGAGAGAAGCGTTTCCTCTGCCTGACTGTATTTATGTAAAAATCATACTGCATACGATTATTAATATCGTGATAGGTATTCATTTCATTAGCAAACATAACCGTATCAATAAAACTAGACATACACTTATTAATAATCCAGGACGGGTAGTTCTTTTCCCATCCTGGATCTTCAGTGTCCATCAAATTAATTTTATTTTCGTTAATGGACTTAAGATAGTCCGTTAAACTGTGACTGAATTTACTCATTAATAATTTAAAAGAAGAAGTTCTTTGCGTTTCTTTTGATTTTTATTGTAATTACCAGTAGATCTCATTGTGTATGTGAGTTCCCAATCTTTCTGTTTCCATTTAGGAAACCTTTCTTTAACATACAAATTTGAATTATATGTAATCATACATTTTTGTTCTGAGTTACAGCATTGTGCTGCAAAGAACTGATGATCAAATCCTTTATGCATGTTACCGTTACTACCATATAAAGATGGTTTAATATCATAAGGAGGATCTAAAAATAAAAAAGCATCGTCTCCATACAAAAATTCACCATAATCATTATTAGTAATTTTCCAGAATTGAATTATCTCAGAAATTGCAGGTAGTTTATCAATTCCTTTAAATGTAAAATTTTGATACGATGCCATCTTACTAAAAGAAGAGTTAGCAGAAAGTCCACTAAAAGAACATTTATTTAAAACGTAAAAATTAAACGCTGTTGAATATACATCACCAGCATCCAATTGTTTTTTTGAGTTTTCAAATGCTTCTTTATGTGCATCAATACTCTCACCCAGTTCTGTTTTAAGTTCTCTTAAGTCATGAGTAAGACGTTCTCCATCACGTTGTAACGTCTTCCAGAAGGCGTAGACGGGATAATAAAGATCATTGACCCAAATATATGTTCTAGGTTTTTCTTGAGTGATGTGGAGTGCCATAGAACCACCTCCAAGAAATGGTTCAACATACTTTTCAAATCTCCTAGGAATATGTTTATCTAAAAACTTAATTGCCCTAGATTTTCCACCAGGGTATCTCAAAGGAGTTTTGTACTTTTTCATTTAATAAAGTTGTGCTTAGATGTACTACTCTTTGTTCTATTATGAATGACAATAAATCTATCTGCTGCAAATGTTCCTGCAAGACAAACATCAATCTCATCACCATCTTGCCAGTTGGTGTCACCATTCTTTTTAGTGTGAAGCATTGCTTCTTGGATCTGGTCGATCACTTCCTGTGTTAGTTTCATCTCATTGGTATAACGATTGGTGGTGTAGGACGATAGTAACCTGGTGGTACACAAGGTCTTCTTATAGTACATTTACGAGGTTTTCTCGGCATTCTACATACGACTACCTTACCTTGTGTTTTACATCTTGGTTTTCTTGGTCTTCTGGGAATGCCTTCGGGAGAAACACCTGCCTCTGCTGAAGGTATTGATATAAAGGATGGAATAATTGTTCCTGTAATTAAAAATAGTGTTAATAGTTTTTTCATAACTTAAATGTAGAATTAGGTTTTAGTGATAGTTTTATTCTATTATTGTCATCCCATAATCTTTTGGAGTTGGAACAGGCATATAATATCCACCATCATTTTGTATTTGTGGTCCAGTTATAATCTCAATAGTTTCTTCAAACCATCTATTCATTGATCTTGACATAGCACGATAAGATGTACCAACATAGAGTTGTCCACCTACAACAGCACCTGCCATAGCACCCCAGAACCAGTAATAGAATCTGGACTTCATTTGTGCTCTAATCCTTTCACGTTTTCTCATAAGTTTGTTAGTCATTTGAATTGACACTCCACCATAATTTCAGTAAGGGCAGCAAGTAAATTAATTTCTTGATCAGCAACAAATGCAGATTTGTATTGATAGTTAGCAATAATTAACACTGCTTGAGGAATAGTTCTTGCTTCAAGTTTTGAAGAAAGGTTATCGTATATAGAACGAAATATATGAGAGGGTTCATTATCCATGTTATTAGTAACCCATTTCTTAACCGTATTAAACTGTTTATTTTTCAATGCATCTACAAGTTGTTCAAACTTAATATCAGATAAACTAGCAAGAATGCCACTATCTATTTGACCACCAACTGCATAACGTTGACACTCATTAAGTGTACGACGCCAGTCAGGAAAAAATTTAAGGATTAATTGAGGAAGAACTTTTTCATCGTATTCTATACCTTCATTGTCAAGTATAAATTTGAGACGATCAAAAAATAATTTTGCTAAAGTTGGTTTCTCTCCTGCTGGAATGCTAAAGTCAACAACAGAGCATCTAGAATGAAGAGGTTCAATAATTTTATTTTTAAAATTACACGTAAAAATAAACCTACAGTTACCACTAAACGTTTCAATATTTGCACGTAAAGCAAGTTGCACATCATGAGTTGTATTATCTGCTTCATCAACAATAATTATTTTATGATGTGAATCACTAGAAAGTGAAACCGTAGAAGCAAAATTTTTACATTTATTTCTTACTGTATCAAGATAACGTCCCTCATCAGAACCATTGATAACAATATAACTTACACCAAGTTCCCGACAAAGTGCTTTAGCAACAGTGGTCTTACCAATACCAGCAGTTCCATAAAGAAGTAGATTAGAAATCTGCCCTGTCTTCACAAAGTTTTTAAAGGTCTCTTTTGTACTCTCAGGAAGAATACATTCATCAATTTTCGATGGGCGATACTTTTCTACCCAAAGAAATTCATCACGATTATTCATATTAACCAAAGAAAGATTCAGGTTCTAATGCAATATAATATTCTAAATCTTTATCTATAAAATGTGCTGCTTTAGTAGACAGTTTTACATGATAAGAAGTAGAAATCATTTTAAGGTTTTCAACTTTAAATTGAAAAGAGAATGATGTATCTGAATGTCCAACTGCATGAACAACAGTGTTAGAAGTATCATTTTCTTTGTCTTTAATAACTAAAGAAACTTCACCTTTACTGTCAGTTTCTACACATAGATCAGGTAGGTTATAGATACCTGCTAGTTTCTTTAAATTTTCAAGATCAGTTTGATTCAAATCAAATGAAAATTTATACTCCAAAGATCCAATATTCTCAGGAGGATGTGGTTGAACAACAGCAGGATCAGACAAAAAGTATTTTACTTTTGAACGACCTGAACTGATAGTCAAATAAGAATTGTTAGCAAATTCAAGATCAGGTTGATTCCAAACACTAAGACCCACAAGAAGTTCATGTAGATCATAGATTGCAAAAGGCATAACAAAATCCTCAGGAACATTTGCCCTAGCAAAAATGTTTTGAGTAACTGAAATAGTTTTTAATGTAGAACCTTCTTTAACATAGATCATGTTATTAATGTTAGAGAAGTTTTTAAGGAGTTCAAAAGTCCTTTCAGATAGTTGCATAATTAAGGCATGTTGTGGTCGNTNTGNTCAATNTTNCCACTAGTCATGGAAGGTTTTCCATAGTGGTCGTCAAAGTGTAATAGTAGCATAGCATAGTGAATGACTTTTAGCAAGTCCTTTTNATCTTTACCATTNTTACTTCCATACCTACTACCATATTTTAATATGTTTGCTTGNCAGAAGTGTGGTGCAAGATCTCTAGATGCCATGAGGTCTATAGTTTGNACTTTACGAAACTCATGTTGAGTTCCTGTGTAATGTCCATTGTAAGTAGAAGCAANNTATTCTTCTACNTCTTTGAGGATCTCTTCCTCATGATATTTAAATTGATGATTGTGTTTCACTATAGGATACTCCTCATCAAGTGTTCCATTAAGAACGTCATACGCTAAACTCCATGCATTAACCATAAGTGAATAGAAAATCATTTACAAAGGATTCTGACTTTTCCCCTCCAAACTTGCCTTTTAAATAACCTCTAACAGGATCAAGTTCAGTCATGTATTTGTCAAAGTCAGCATACACCGAAGTGTCTTCTCCTTGTGGATCTCCTAATTCTACCATATTTTTATATTTTGTCAAGTATTGTTTAAACATAGGAAGATGTTCATCAACCTCATCAGGTTTACAATACCTTACAAATATGTTTTCTGAGAAATGATTACCCATTTCAAAGAACCTATACTTACCATCATCTTTTGGAAGACCATCAACTGAGAATAGATACTTCTCTCTCGGATGTTGAAAATCAAATACTAAGATGACTTTCTTCTCATTAAACTTCATTAGATCCATTCCAAAACAAGGAAGATCTGCACCTGTTTTAGGATACAGTATAGTGTTGTAGATGTCAGATTTAGGATCTGTTATATGTGCTTCTCTTGCTTTAATAAAGTGTTTACCATAACGAAGGTTAGCAATAAGGTGGGCATCTTTTCCTTCCCACTCTGCCCATTGTTCCCCAACCTTTAGGTCAGGGAATGTCTCTTCAAGAGCATCAATATAGTTTTTCCAAATGGTCATGAATTTATTTGATTAAGTAGTTCTTGATTTGATACCTCATCTTTATCTGAGATGTCAACTTCTGCATCAACTTTGTCATAAAGTTCCATAAATGATTGTTTTGTTTCATCATCAAAACGATTTAGACAAACTTTAATTGCTTTTGCTTTATCATTAAAGATACTATAAGCACGAATGATATGAACAAGACGACGAGTAGAGATTAATTCATCAATACCACCATCGTAAAATGTCTTACGAATGATACCTGCCCAGTCAACAAGATGAGAAACAAACTTATCATCACTACATTCAGAGATAAGAATTTTCTTCTCAACAGAAGCACTAGGATATTCTTGTTCAAAAGTTACTGGGAATCTTTCGAGGAATGCTTCATTGAGCACGTTAGTTCCAATAAATCTTCCGTCGTCTGAACCTTTACCTTTAGTATTAGCGGTGGCGAATACGTTGAATCCTCTACTTGGTCTAACATACTTTCCAATTTTCTTAAGAAAAACTCCATTTCCCTCAAGGACTGACTGAAGGCAGAGAATTTTGTTAGAGGCAAGGTCGATTTCGTCAAGGAGCAAGATTGCACCTCGTTCGAGTGCTTCGATAACTGGTCCGTTATGCCAGATTGTGGAACCATCAACAAGACGGAAACCGCCAATAAGATCATCTTCATCTGTTTCAATAGTAATGTTTACACGAATAAGTTCTTTACCAAGTTGAGCACATGCTTGTTCAATAGAGAATGTTTTACCGTTACCTGATAACCCTGTAACGAATGTAGGGTAAAACATATCGGACTGAATAATTTTCCGAATGTCATTATAATTACCAAACTTAACAAAGGAATTGTTAACTTCTGGTATAAGGTTTTGTTTTTGTACAGTTTTCTCTAGTTTTTCACGTGCTTCTTGAATAGTAAGATCCCACTTACCAATACTATGTTTGTAAATTTTAAGACGTTTCTTAACTGTAGAAAGAGAGCAATCAAAATGCTCTGATGCTTCTTGAAGATGCATTGTACTTACTTCAGTACCACACTTGTTAGTAAGGTAAGTAACAATATCTTGAGTTGAAACAGGAATAGGAGCGAATGGCATGATAAAAATTTGTTTGTGTATGTTTATATTATAGTAGCACATGGAGAGTATGTCTACTCCATTGTGCCAGTTTGTCAAGCGACCATTGTAGCAAACGAAGATAGAATTTTCTTGTTTGCTGCCTTGGACTTAAGTGACTTTTTAAATGCTGCTCTAATTTGTGCAGTAGTTGCATCTTCAGCAACTTCAAAGTCATCAGATTGATTCAACGAAGTTGAAGCAATGGCATACATGGCATCATAACCTGTAGTATTTAAGATAGCAGATCTTTCTTTTGCCCACTTCTTTTTGTTGGTTTCAGAATAATTACCAGTATAGTACCAATGAACATTAGATACGTCACGTGATTCTACCACACGATATGAAATAAAGTTAACACTAGGGAAGTTATCCTTTAAATTACAAAGAAGAGTTCTGGTAACACTTGTTTCCCATTGGTGATCGTAGAAAGATTTATATGTACGACCTTTTTTAAAATCACGAAGTTGGCAATTACTACCTACATTAACTTTACTAAAAGGACGTTCTGGATAATATTGCTCATTCATACGAACAACACGACCAATACCATTAGATTCACCGTCAGTTAAAAACACTGTATTAACTTTATCAACTCCAGTATTTTTTATAAATTCAGGTAGAACTTTATGAAGTGCCACTATAGTTTCATTAAGAGGAGTTCCAGAAAGAGATAATCCAAGAGGAATCATATCAGATCCATAGTAACGAGTGAAAGAAGAAAGACGCCACAAGTTTAAACAATCATTATCAAAATCAGAATTAGAACGAGTATGAGACATTATATTAAGAAGACGGAATGACTTGTGTAGATACAACTCATCTTCTTTAAGTTCTTGAATTTCTTTAAGAATCTTATCTTCATCCATATCGTCTTCACTAGGAATAAACTCGTATGTAAAAGCATAAACTTCAAAAGGAATATTAACTTTTTTACAAAACCACAACAAGTTTAAAAGTTGTTTTACAGTGTCATTAATAACATTGTACATTGAACCAGACCAATCAAGAACAAAAACTAATCCATGATTCTTACCTTCAGGAAGAATAGTAACTTTCTTAAAAAGATCTTCATTAAATTTATAAGTATGAAGTTTAGTACAATCTAAAACACCAGTTTTAGAAACTGCAGATCTAGAATAAGCATCTGCAGATTTCTTCATTTCAAATTCTTTTACAAGATAGTTAACACCTTTAAGAGCACTTTTTTTGTACTTATGATAACTTTCTTCATTGTTCTTAAGAACTTTATTGTTGTATTCAAAAGAAGGTCCACTTGCTGGATCAGTAAACCTTTCACTTTTATAAAATTCAGTAATATAATTCTGAAGTTTATTACAATCTACAACAATTCTATCAATATCAATCTTTTCAGGCACAGTCAAGTAAACAGTTTCATGAGAAGAACTATCAATTAAATCTTGTTGGTTTTCTTTGAAAGCAGAATCTGTTGAAGATTCAAACTCATTAGTAAAAGTTTCTCCACCATCATTTGCTGATTTACCTTCAGATAAATCTTCTCCTTCTGGAAATGAAGGAAATTCTTTTTCATTATCTTTATCGTAATTAGGATCATCAAGGTCAGCGTCCTTTGAGACCCCTTCAGAATCGTCTGTAATAGGGTTTTGCTCAGGTGTAAATGTCTCTACATCATAAGGAGTATTATTTTCTTGTATATCGTCATCATTTTTATCTACCTCTTTCTGTTTTACTGTTTTAGGAACAAGTTCTTGTTGTATACTTTTAAGGTAATCATAAATGTCTTTACTTAATTCAAGAACATCTTCAAATGTTTCTGTCTGACCAGTACGATTAACAAATGGTTGTTCTTCAGAAGAAAACTCAATCATATGGTAAGCACCAATCTTATAATAAAGATTAAGACGATCAATAAATGCCATTGAAGGCATATCTTCATTTTCTACTGAAAAGAAATCATCATCATTTAATTCTTGATATCCATTGTAAAATGTTTTGCACAATCCAGGATAACGACGTTTCATAAGTTTTTCAATACGAGCATCTTCAACAACGTTGATAAAACTTGCAGGAACTTCAACATAATCACCTTGCTTCCAATCTATATTAGGAGTGTAAAGTGCATGACCAACCTCATGACCTACTAATAAGTCATATACTAAAGTTGATGCTTTTTCCCACATAGGAAGAGTAAGTACACGTTTGTCTACATTAAAAAATGCAGTGCTCACTTTACGATGCTCAACAATCAAGTTCTCTGTTGCTAAAAGTTTAGCGAGAGTTTCTTTGATTTCAAATTTCATGTTACCTCTTTAACTAAACATATAATAACAAGAAAGGACCACCTTGTCGGCAGTCCTTGTGACACTTATTTAACTGTCTGAAAAGGTTTTGAAAAATTCTTGACCTTTTTAAATTGAATAACATTGTCAAACTTGTCATGAAGCATATCTTCTTTGTGTGATATGATGAACACATTGTTACCATCAGTGACAGTTCTGAGGATATTTATGAAATCAGATGTACCATTTCCATCCAAAGAACTATCAAATATTTCATCAAGAATTAATATGTTTGTGTTAACAGAGTTTTTAAGTTTAGCAACTTCTCTCCAAGTAAACAAGAGTGCAAGGTCAATCCTCATCTTCTCACCCTCAGAAAATGAAGCATAAGAAAACTCATCTCTAAATCGTGACTTGATAGTTTCATTGAACGTATCATCAAGATTAAAGTTAACATAAAACTCAAGTTCTTGAAGATGTTTATTAATAAGATTATTCATTACAGGAAGATACTTCCTAATAATTGTACTCTTAACACCACTATCTTTAAGGATATCAAAGATAATTTTTAACTCTGTAGAACGTTTACCAATTTGTCTACGTTGAATTTCTTGACTTTTACCTTGTTCAATAAGGGTCTTCATCTTTTCACGTTCACGATCAACACTATTAGTATTAGATTTTAAAGATGTAATTTGATTCTCAGTTTCTTTTACTTTATTTTGTTTCCACTTAATTGTAGATAAACAATTATTAATTTTATTTTGGTTTTGAGATATCTTTTTTTGAAATGAATTACGTTTAGTTAAATTATCACTCAAAGTTTTTTCTTTGGTTTCAATATCAGTTAAAGCAAATTCAAGTTTAGAGATCTTTTTATTACTAACATTAATGTTTTCATTTTTAAAATCCTCAGTAATTTCTTGATTGCAAGTAGGACACACATCATTAGAAGTTAAGAATTTAATTGTACTCTCCATATCTTGTATTTTAGATCGAAACTTAATATTAAATTCATTTAACTTATTAAGTTCTTGTTGAGGACTTGGAAAATCATTCATTTTCTTAGTTAGTGCCTCAATGTTTTCCATATAACGATCAAGTTCAAGTTGATTAGATTCAATCTCAAGTTCCATTTTGTTAATTTCTTCTTCCCACAACACTACATTGTCTTGACCTTGTTTCTTTAAATCCTCAATAAATCTTTTTTGAACATCAACTTTGTCTTTTAAAATAGAGATAGCATGATCAATTTCAGACACTGCTTCTTTATTTTCTTTAACTCTATCCTTCAGAACAGTATTCATTGTTGAGAAAATTCTAATATCTAAAATATCTTCAATAACTTCTCTACGACCTGGAGCAGATAATTGCATGAAAGGAACAAAGGTAGAAGATCCAAGAACTACAATCTGTGTAAAAGATTTATAGTTTAACTTAAGAACGTTTTGCTCAAACCATTTTTGTTGGTCTGTTGCAGATGAACTTTGATTTAATTGTAAACCATTTTTATAGAGTTCAAAAATAGTTGGTTTCATGCCACGATTTATTTTCCAAGCAATCTTACCAATATTAAATTCTATTTCTACCTTACAGTCAGCAAGATTGACAGAGTTAACTAATTGTGATTTATTAACTTTTCTGAATGGTCTATTAAACAATCCAAAACATAATGCATCTAATATAGTAGATTTTCCTGCACCATTTTCACCAATAATTAAAGTTTTGTTATGTTTATTGAGATTTACTTCAGTAAAATTATTTCCTGTACTCAGGAAATTTTTCCATTTAATAGTTTTAAATTCAATCATCTTGATATGGTGGGATAATAATGTCGTCAGGTGTTACTATACAATATGAATAATTATTTTCTTCACAAATATGAAGAGCAACTTCATCATCTACTTCTATTACAGTCATTTCAGGATAATCTTCTGCTGCTAAAAGCATAGAATGTCTTTCAGCATCGTCTTCATTAGTAAACAAATACAAAATACTTTGTCTATTAAATATAGGAGCGTATGCTCCTTCTGATTCTTTTCCTTTAACAGTAAGTATGTACATCATTCTAGTTGCAATGATTCTGAATAGATAGATCCTATAATTGATTTTAAAGTATCTTTATCTTCATAATCAATTTCTTCTATATAATTTTCTAAGAATGAAAGAGTTCCTTCAACCTCAATGTCACCAGTATGGTTAATTTCTTCTTGAGTGTTATCAATAATTTTAAGATCATGTACACCTGTTTGATAAAGACGTTCAACTAAATTATCATATGCATAATAGTTAGTTCTTTTTTCAACAATAAGTTTCACAAATTTATTGTTACATTCAGTTTCATCTATTGTATCAGGATCTACTACAGTATCATCATAATAAATTTTAGTAAACATGTTGTAAGGATTCTTAACAAATTTAAGTTTAGTAGTTTCAGTGTCAAATAAATGAAACCCTCTAACATCACCATAGTCATTCCAATACATTTGATATGGATTTCCTAAGTAATATATGTTTTCAGATTGTGATCTATGATGAAAATGACCTGTAAATACTTTTTTAAATTTTGAAAAAACTTCACGATTCATACCATGATCCATATAATACCCTTGATGTGCTTCAAATCCAGAAAGTTCAAGATGACCCATACAAATATTTGCTTTGCTATTTGCAATAACATCATAAGTTTCTGTTTCATTCTCTAAACATATCCAAGGAATAAAACATATATCAAGACCACCTATCTGGATAGTTTCAGGTTTTTCAATTAAACGAACGTTTTCATATTCTTGAAGTAATAAATTAATAGCATTAATTCCAAGAGTGTTTTTATAATAAGAGGTATGATTACCTACCACAGTATAAAGATGTATTCCTCTACTTGATATAAGATCATAATAATTTTTCTTTGCCCAATCTAGTGACCAAAAATCAATTGCTTTTCTATTATCAAAAGTATCACCTAAATCAATTACTGTATCAATTTTGTTTTTATCTAAGAAAGGAAAGAATACTTCTTTATAAAATTTTCCCATATAGTCATGAAAATCTTGACTACCTTTCCTCATACCAAAGTGTTGGTCTGTAATAATAACAACTTTCATCAATACCTCATCTTTTGCTCAAGTGAATTCTTAATTTGTTCATATGAAGAATCACATCCATGTTCGTCAGCAGTAAATAACTCTTCATATCCTGACTTCTCAATCATTTTGTTTTTAATATCTACCTGTTTCTTTTCTTTCTGTATCCTACGTAAAAATGCATAGTAAATAATTTGAGTAAAATAAGCAAAAGGGTTATGTGATTTCTCTGGATTAAAATTGTCTATGTAAGTAATACAGTTTTCAATACCATCACCAATCATGTCATCTTTAAACATATAGTTGACAAAGTTTGGTTTATATGATAGATGCTGTGCAATTTTAAGAAAACAACCTCCTATATACTCACCCACAGGCGGTTTCTTCTCTCCCTTCTCCTTTGCTATAACTACTTTATCTTTATATTGAATAATAGCATGAAGGAAATCCTTATTATTTACATAATGTTCTTTTGCTCTACGCATGATTATAAATTAGATTTCTCACCATATCATAACATATTTTACGATACTTGACAAGTACCCCAGATGTGTGTATAATAACCTTGTCAAGGTTCAGAAACAAACTATAGCTTTAAAGAGATAAGTTAATCAGAGTTATCTTTAGAATAAGATTCAGAATTCCATAGATGTTCTAAAAGATCTATTGCATCGTCTAAGTCAGAAATAAGACCGAGGTCTCTATCTAACGGCACCTGTCCTTCCATTCTTTTAGGTGTTGGTAGGGGCATGTGTCTTCTTTTGTTTAATTCATTACGTTCTAACTTTTGTAAACTAAGATTATAGAACCCAATAACGTCTTTACTTAATTCTTTGAATGTTAAAATATCCTCTCCGTTAATAATAAATTCAGTTTGGTGGGCAATTTTCATCCATAACTTAATTTTTAATCCTTGAATAAACCCAGGAATATCTAATTCTTCTACTTCAATAGGGTTTTTAATTTTAATATAATCTTTTTCTGGACAAGTTTCTGTGACAAGAGTTAACATCTCATCACCATTTTTTAGTTTAATACTTGCGTAAAATTCTTGCATGCTACTTTCTGAATTTAATGTTTACAATTTCATAATCAAAGTTTTCTTGATTGTAAATTTTAATCCTTTCAAATAAATGATTTAAGGTATAGTTTGGTGATTTATCATTATTACTAATGTCATCAGCAATATCATACAATACAGCACTATTTTTGTTTTCCCCTTTTCTAAGAACTCTACCAATAGATTGTAAATTTCTTATTCTTGATTTAGATGGTGATGCAAAAATAATGTTGTGTAATTTTTTGATATTAATACCTGTGGAAAAAGTTCCGTAACTTGCGATGATAACTGCATTAGATTCCTGTTCAGTAATTGCTCGAATTTCTTCTCGGTCTTTTACATTAACACCACCATGTACAAAGAAAATCTTTCTACCAGGTTTCGCATTACTATTTATGAGATCAAAAAGTGGTTCGCCGTGCTTCTCTACATAATTGAATAGTATTAAAGTGTTACCTGAAATGTCTAATGCTAAATTTTTAATAAAGTTATTTCGTCGTTCATGACTGACAAGATACTCGATCTCATCTGGATATGACTCAAATTTTTGATGTGGATGTTTTAACACTAAAACCTTTATCTTTAAACGTGATAAGTGTCCTTGTTTAATTAGTTCATTAGTGTTTGTAATCTTTTCGTAAGGACCGAACAAACCTTCAAGAACTAGTTTATTTGTTTTACTACCATCTAAAGTTCCTGTAAACCCAATACGATACTTTGCTTGATAACACTTTGTAAGAATATCTGTTAGTGACTTTGCTTTAAAAAGGTGTGCTTCATCACCAATAACTGCAGTAAACTCTTGAAAAAATGTTTTCTTTTGTTTATATACTGATTGCCATGTAGTAATAGTTACAGGTTTGTCAGTAACTTTTTCATGACCAGCATACACTCTATGACAATACTGTTCAGAATCCCAACCATAATCTTTAAAATCTTTGTACATCTGTTCAACTAAAGAGGTTGTAGGTACAACTATCATAATCTTTTGTTTTGTTTCTTGTAAGAAACGAACAATAGAATAGATCATGAATGACTTTCCTGATCCTGTAGGAGATACTATTAATTTTCTTCTTTTTCTTAATGCTTCGTATATGGCAGAGTATTGATAATCTCTTACTTTAAGTGTAGTAAATCTTTTTACATAAGATTTTACACCTTCGTATGAAACTAATTCATCTTCTGCATCTGGTAATCCATAATATTGACTCTCTGCAAAGTTATAAACATATCCTCGTTCTTCGCAAAACTGTACCAAATAATCTTTTAGACCACAATATAGTTCCCCTGTACCTGGTGAGAATAATCTTATCTTACCATCCCAGTACCTTTTCTTATAGGAATCCATGAACTTTGCTTCTGGCACATCAAAGGTGAAGTGATCAGATAGTTCATACCCTATGTGAGGAGGTACTTTTAGTTGAAGGTATACTTCGTTTTTCTTTTTAATAAGAACGTCACTCATCTAAACCTTTAGTATACTTCGCCCAATCAATTGCATTCTTTATTTGAAATGAACGATTGTTAATATTATTTATTATCTCTTTTAATGTGTTTTCAACTTTTTCATAGTAATCTAATGTTGCTTGTGATTTAATAAATTCTTCATTTCCTTTAATGTATAAAGGAACTTCTGTTTTAATTATTCTATCATCAGGAGCAGTTTCTTCTCTACCCATATAAAAACTATGTTTTTTAAGGTAAAGTTGATTATGTTTGTATTCTTTTTCCTTTTTAATTAATTGAATTTTTAAATACTTCTCCATCCATTTTGCATGTAAGATTGGTATTCGTCTTGCTTCATCAAATAAATCATCACTCATAACAGCGTCATTACGCCATTCATTAAGAATATCATTGTGTAAGTTCATAAAGTAAGTTCCGTATCGTTTTTATTTGTGAGTTTAAAATATACATATCTAAACGTTGCTTCTGCAATTAGATACTGTACATCAGTTTGATCTGTAGAAAATTCTAATGTACTGAGTGATAGAGGGGCAGCATCTACAAATTGACATTTAAATGATGTATTAAAGTTGCTAGTAAGAATTCTAAGAGATAAATCAATAGTGTCTAAGTCATCATTTCTAAAATCTTTATCTTTCATTTTTTGTGCAAAATCATACCATTGATTTGAGCGTTGAGGGTATGTAATACCAACCATCCAATTGTGAATAAATGAATAATTAGTACAATCTTCATCTACTAGAAACCTAACAGTTAAAGTTTCATAGGTTAATTTATCACCAGACAATTGAAAATCATTAAGTGGAGTTGCTTGTACTGGACCACCCATTGAAATACCAGGTATATTTGCACTTACACATTGGAAAGCAACAGCAGAAAATCCAGGAATATCTAATTGAAATCCAGTAGGTGCTAAAAAATTTGTGTTACATTGAGTCATTATAGATCTCTAAACCATGGATGGGGAATTTGTCCGTATAAAAAACAAGAACTAAATCTGTTTTTTATGTTATTGGGTATATATGCTGTATGTGATCGTTTAAATTCATAGATTGTTAACTTCCAAGGTGATGCAGGTGCTTCACCTTCATACTCATATTTAAAATGTTCAAGAGTTTCTTTAGAAAGGTTTGGAAAATTGTTAGTAACTATTGATTTAGTTAATTCTACATAATCAGAATATAATGGATTATCTTTAACTGTAAAATCATAAAATAAATTCCAATTACCTCTAGGTTCTTTTGTCAAATCACCATTAAATTTATAAAATCTGGTAGAACTTTCTTCAATATTGTCAGTCATCCAATAGTTAGCAACAATACCTTCAATACAATCACAACAATCATTATGAGGTAAACCTGCTGCTCCTGTACATTTTAATTTATCTGCTTCATATAAATTTAACCAACCCAGACCTATGTCTTCAACGTATGGTCGTTTAGATTGACCAACAATCTGTTTATAGAATGGTTTTAAAAGATTTAAAGCAACATTTTGAGTGTCAAAAGTTTCTTCAGTAATATTAACTTGAAAAGGATTGTTATGTGCCTGTTTTTTAATATTACTTTTATTACGTTTGTTACACCATTTTACATATTCATCAATACCAGATTTAAAAGGATTATGAATTACCCAATATCCTGGTTCATGATATGTATACTTTATTTCATTAAGAGGAGTTAACTCAAGCATACCAATAACTATTTTAATTATTTATAGCATAAAAAAAGGACCCCGTAGGGTCCTTGAGAAATATGCAATGCAAGAGATTACATAAGGTTTGAAACAGATACTCTTCTGTAGTATGCGTTTGTGGAGAGGTTTCCAGCAGCAAGTGGGTTGCTGTCTGAAAGTGCTGCCTCACCTTTAGAGAATGGGTTAAGAACCATACCGTAACGTGTCTTAAACCCGATGCGTGGTTGGAAGTCGTCCTGACCGACGCTACGTACCATCTGTAGGGGTACATATGGGCAGTAAAACAGTCCAGCATCATAAGGTGAAGTACCTTTGTAACCAATAACATAGTACTGATTACCAGAAGTACCAGAAGCAGCAGATCCACCACGAGTAATAGTTGCATATGGGTCAATATAGACACGATAGCGACCATTTAGAACACCAGCAAATGTGTTGCCAGTTTCATCAACTGCAAGGCGGTTGTTGCCCTCTAGAGCAGGTGCGTAATCAAGTACGCCTGCCATTGCTAATGCAGAAGCAACGTCAGCAGAGCACATGATCATGTTGCCCTTTCCTCTACGAGTTTCACGTGCGATTGCGTTTGCATCTCTTTCGATCTGGAAAAGTAGTCCTTTGAACTTCTCAACTGACCATCTACCGTTGGAGTCAACGTCTAGGTCAAAAGTACCAGCAGTAGCAGTGTCATGTTGAGCACCACGTTTAGCGGACTTGTAGATAGTTCTAACAACTTCTCTGTTGATTTCAGCAAGAATCTCAGATGAAAGAATGTTTGCCAATTCTGACTCAGCATCCAATCCGTGAATTGCACGTAAATCTTGAGCAAGTTCAATACTGTAATCTGCCTTTAGTGCTCTTGACTTAGCAGTAACAGAAATTTTCTCGATTGAGAAACCCATCTGACGGAAGTCAGGTGCTGAACCGTCACTGTCAAGACCTTCAGAATCTTCTGTTCCCATAGCACCAGGGGCACCATAGTAACCTTGAGCAGTTGCTTCGTTAGAACCAGTGAAACCATCGTTTAGAACTGAAGGGTTGTTACCAGTAAGTGCATCAGCAGCACCAGAAACATCGTTTGCACCCTGAGTACCAGATTGGTTAGGATTAACTTCGTTATAGAATGTCTCAGCATTAGTTGTTGCAGGACCATCATAACGTGCTCTCATTGCAAAGATTAGTCCAGTAGGACCACTCATTGGTTGTACGCCAGCAAGGTCATATGCGACCAAGTTTGGCATTGCTCTTCTAATTAGAGAGATAAGAACTGGGTCGAAACCAGCAACAGGACCACCAGCAGCAGCGTTTGAACTGAAACCAGCATTGCCTGATCCTGCACCAGCAGCAGCGTTTGAACCAGTGCTCATCGTTGGAATTGCTTCAGATAGAATCTGACGCTCTTCACGAATCACTCTCTCTTGGTTTTCCAGAAGGATAGATGTGACAGCTTTCTTGTAGTTATCTTCAATTTTTGGAAGATCACCATGTTCAAGAACAGGTGCCCACTTCTCCTGGAGTTGTTGGGATAAACCTAACATTATGTCTCCGTAGTTTTAAAAAGTAAGTGGTAAATAATTATTTCCCATAACGGGCAATTGCATTAACATATGCACCCATAGGACCCTCTACAGGGGATGCAACTTCACCAGTTGCAATGTCTTCCTTCAGTTCAACTTTTGCTTTAGGGAAATAAGATTCCTTAATAGTTTCTAGTTTAGATTTGAAGGATTCTTCGGATTCAAATTCAACACTTTCAGCAAGTGAAGCGAACTTCTCTGCTTGAGTATCGGCAAGACCCTTAGAAACTTCGGTTACAATTGACTCTTTAACAAAAGAGTTAACTTTACCGTTGAGTGACATGTTTGTATCAATTTGCTCATTGAGCTTTTCTTCCATTTCATCTAGTTTATCTGTCATCTCTTGCATAACATCATATTTCTCTTCAGGTAATTTTACATAATTTTCTTCAAAAAGATTTTTCATGCCGTCCATGAAGGACTGCACCATCTCAATTTTAATGCCGTTGTGGAGTTCGATTGCATTTTCTTTCTTCCACTCTTCAGCAACATAAGTGAGAAACTTGTCCATTTTCTCAGCAAGTTCTGTCTTAACAGTATCAACTTGCTCAGAAAGACGTGCCTCAAATGATTCTTCAATCTTCTTAGTTTCTTCAGCAAGTTTTGATTTGATTGCTGCTTCAAAGATTGTTTTTGTTTTTTCTTTAAACTCTTCAGAGAGTTCTTCTCCAGCGACGAGAGCATTTACATCCTCTTCAACGCTAAACTCTGGTTTAGTTTCAGTAGTTTCTGCAACTACTTCTTCTTCAGAAGTTTCTTCTTCTTTTAATTTACCAGGGGTAGAATCACCTGGTTTAGCACCTTTAGTATTTTGGTCGCTAACTTTAGATGTACCCTTGTTGGCAATCTTAGATGAATCATTATCCTGCTTATAATTTTGGTTGGTAGGACCACCCAAATCTTCTTTAGAAGAATCTTGTGGAGCAGGAATAGTGGCAGCAACCATAGGATCTGCTTTGCCAGCACCATCAGTCGGCGCTTTCTCCTCAAGAGTTTCTTCAGTGAAACTTTTAAATTTCTGGTCAACTGATGCTGACATGTGCTAGTTCTCCTTATTAATAATCTGTAGTATTGCTATAAGTTATTTATACATTACAGTCCTTTCAAGAACTGTTTAAACGCGGAAACTTTGCGCTCTTGGATATTATACAAAGTTGCTTTATCTAATTCTTTCTTTATTGAAGAGACATATCTCTCCTTTAAAATTCCATTATTCCATACCCATTCTTTCCCTTCCATAATACCTTCAACAAAGGCATCAGGTGCAGATGGATCAGCAACAATATCAGCAGCAGTTGCTAACATGAAATCATCACGTACATAATTTACTCCACTTCTTTCAAGAAGTGACCCCACACCTCTAGACGATACTCCAAGTTTGACACCTTCACCAAGAAGTGATTTAGTAATCTTACCCATAGGAGTATCAAGTATTTTTGCTTTTCCAATAAAGTTAAGACCTTCTTTTTGAAGTGAAACAATTTTATGAGATACACGTTCTAAATTAACAGTAGGACCTTCAGGATGACCAAGTTCTCCTAATGCACGATCTTTAGAAATATAAGATTCATTATATCTTTGAACTTCTTTTTCAAGAATATTCGTAGGATATACACGTCCATTTCTATTTTTAATGTCAGATTGTAAGAAAATTCCTTCGATAAAATGGTTCTTTTTAGATCCATTTTCTTCAACAAGAAATTGTACTGCTTCAATCTGTTCCCTGATCAGTTTCATCTTCGGTTTGTTCGGGTTCGTTTTCTAAATGACTAAACATATTAGCACCAACTTTTTCTTTTTCAAGAGTAAGAATTTGTGCTGCCTTGTTCATAATCATATCTTTTACAGCATCAGAAGCATCAGCAAGTTGATCCTTCATAACCATATCAACAATTTTAGTGGGTTCCATTATTTAACCTCGATATTATTTAGTGTTTACATTTCCTGACGCTTGAGACGTAGGAGGATTTTTCAAGTTTTTCAAATTAGTTTTTTGAGTTTCCATATCAATATCTGCAGTTTCTTTTTCTTGAGCAACTGCATCAAGTGGATCAATAACTTGTCCTGCCTTGATTTCATTATTTATCTGATCTTGCATTTCGACAATTTCTTGCTCAGTAAAATGCAATAGTTGACGCATAACATAATCTTGAGAGAAGTACTTACCAACATAAAGATCTACTTTATCAAGAACTTCCATTTTTTTCTCAAGCATTTCAAGATCTGCCATTTCAGAAAACTGATTATCATAAAGATAATCATACTGAATATGCTCTTTCATATCTTCCCAATCATCAGGTGCAATAACACCTTTGAGGATTAGTTGAGTTTTAAGAAGATCATTTAATAGATCAGAAAACTTTTTACGAAGACGACCTACAAATTTAGTAAATTTAATTTCGTCCCTATTAATTTCTTCTGATTTACCTAGATCAAATGACTTATCACTTTCCAATCTAGAGGGAGGAACATTAAGTGCTTTATAAAGTTTATTTTGGAAATATTTAATATCTGTTAATTCACCTAAGTTTTGTCCACCAGGTAAAGTTGTAATCTCTGTTCCTCTACCACCTTCACGACGAGGTAACCAGAAATCTTCAAGCAAACTCATGTGCTTTTTATCATCACGTATTTCTCCAGTGTTGGAGTCATACACCATTTTATTTCTATACCGTGACATTACATCACGTAAGTATTGTTCTGCTTTTATTTTAGGAAGATTACCAACATCAATGTAAAAAATTCTACGTTCTGGTGCTCTTGATAATCTATGGATAACAATACTATCTTCAAGCATTCTAAGTTGATTTAAATACTTGATTGCTTTATGAATATAACTCAGAGTCATGTTTCTACCCTGATCTACAATACCTGATGGGATATATGTAATTGCATCTTTTGCAATTTTAATTCCTTGATTGGTATTGTTTACACCTTTTGCATTATAAACAAAAAATTCTGTGGTTTTACCGTAATCGTATTTGTTAAATTGATCTGCATCATACGCTGGTTTTTCTATCAAACGTACTTTTTTTATTTTAAGAGGATCAATATAACGAAGTTCTAATAAACCTTTTGAAGGATCTTCTAAATCTATAACTTTATGATAAAATAATCTACCATCGACGTACCAACGTCTAAAAATCTGATGTGCAGATTTATCAAAATCAAGAAGACGTTTGACATGATCAAACTCTTCTCTCATTCTAGTTTTAATTGATTCTGATACTTGTAAATTAGATAGTTCTAATTCTACAGGACTATCATCTTTATCAGTAACAATTGCTTCATTTGTTACATCCTCAATAGCACTATCAACCTCAGGTTGTAATGCCATATCTCTATAACGACGAATTAAATTAATTTCGTCACGTTTTTTTGTGTCATCAAGATCCACATAATGACCAAACCATCCACCATATGGAGTAATGGTAGATGATGCGTCATTGTCAGTAGGAGGAACTGGTGAGGTTGCTGCCTTCGCTTTCTTTTTAAGATCTTCACCTTGTATTGAAAATCCAAATAGTTGTGCCATTCAATAATATATGAAATTAACCGTTGTTATTATTTAGACGAGTTAAAATTGAGTCGTAAGATCACCTGATCCAACAGAGAAGTTACCAGCACCAGCATCCATGTATTGATATTGAAATTCAACATCAAATTCTTCAATTTGATCGTTGCTATCATATGCAAGATTAATTGCACTGACGTTAGTTGGCCAAGCACCGATAAGATGATATTCTCTTAAAATATCTTTTGATGTATCTTTTGCTTTTTGCTGAACAACTAAATCAGAAAAGTATGATCCAGTTCCACCGATTGCACCAAAATCAAGAGTACCAATATTTTCATCGGTTTTGTTTGCAGCATTAATCCACAATTCAAACGCTCTTCTAAGGTTGAAATCTTTAGTATTATAGAACGTTGCCGTCCATGCTTCAAAGGTTCTGTCTCCAGGAATTTTAAGGAAACGACCTCTAAAAGGAACTTCAATAAGTCCTTGTGTACTTGCAGGAAGTGCAGCAGATCTACAAAGAAATGATGAAAGACCTTCTAAAGTATTGCTTCCTGATCCTAAACCGTCAGCGTTTGGAATAATGTCAGGAAAGTTAATCTGAACATTAAACAGGTTAGGGCGTACCCCACCTCTTAATGAATTTTTAAAATCGTTAATGTTACGTGTTGCCATTGTTTTTATCTCTCGTGTTAATAATAGTAAACAATCATCTAGCGATAACTTCAGAGAAGTCAATGCCAGTTCTTGTTGCAGTGAACGTTAACGTAATAAAGTTAATCGAACGTGCAGGTTGAATATAAATTTCAGCGAGAAACTCATTCGCATCAATAACAGTAGGAGTGTTATTGGTCTCATCACATACCACTAAGAAATCAGTAATACCCCTTCTGGATTGTACGTCGCGAAGGAATGGTTCGACGATTGATCTAAATACACCTCTGGTTATTTCATCGTTAATTTCAAATAGTTGTGCCTTTGCTGCTTCCTCAATTGCTCTTTCAACAACAAGGAATAGTTTACGGACGTTAATTCTATCAAATGCAGATGGAGTTGAGAGTGCGGTTTTATCTCCAAAGAGAACTGCACCCTGTCCAGGGAATGATACGATAGGATTAATTCTATTAGCATACAATTCATCTCTATCGCTCTTGCTTGGGTTCCATGCAAGTTTTGCTAAGTTACGGATACCACCTCTAGAGAATCCAGCAGGTGAGAACCATGGTTCGTTTCTAATTGCAGTATCTGCTACTAAACCAGCAATGTCAGTATTGCAAGGAATGTACTTATAGACATCGTTCCAACGGTCATATACGTACTTATAGTTTCCGTCAATAACAAGGTAAGAATTACTAGAAACGTCAGAGAAGAATGATTTTAAGTTTTTAGTAATTGCTGCGTTTGATGCAACGTTTCCATCTCCAGCAATAATATTTGTTTTATGTGCAGAACCGAATGCCATGCAATCTTTTCTTGTTGCAGCAATTTGTGCAATCTTGTTAACTTTTGTTTTAGTATCATTTTCAGATAAACCACATGGACCCATAAGAATGTAATCTATAGTGATGTTTTCTGTATCGGTAAACAAGTCGTATGCAGCAGTTAAATCACCAATATCTACAATATACTCATTAACGCCAGTGCTATAGTTTACACCGTTTGCTAAAGAATAATCAGTAGAACCTTTGGGTTTAAATCCTAGAGAAGAAGTTTTTGTTTGATATTCAAAAATACTATCTCCTACATATACAAATTTAGATGCAGCAGAAACTATTTTCTTATAGAAATTAGTACCACCTTGTGCTCCTTTTCCGTCAGTTGCTTTAGAAAGATAAGTAAACTGTTCAATAACACTATCTTTAGATCCACTTACAGTACCATCAACGTCAACAACAGCAACGTGAATTGCATCCCAAACTCTTCCACTACCATAAAATTCTGCAGCGTCTGCAGTTGCCATTGGTCTTGCAGCAACAGATGACCATTTTACATTAGAACCTGCATAAAGAGGTACGTTATCATACCAAGTTTGCCCATTATCAACTGACTCAACTACACTAGTTCCTGAAGTTCCAATATTTACAGAATCTGCTGCAGCAAACATTTGTCCAGCAGAAGGATTGTTTATATAAGAATCGTTGTTAGTAGTGTCTAAAATAACTACATGAACTTTAGTTATGTTACCAAAATTAGCATCATCTTCATCTGTAACATAATCAAAATCAATAATTTCACCTTTCTTAGAACCAACAGTAACAAATTCTCCAACACTAATGTTTAAATATGTTGCAGGAGTAGCACTTGTAAGAGTAATTGATTGCTGAGGACCGTAATCAACAGTACAAACTTTTAATCCATTTGCCCAACTACCTGCAGTTTTACCTGCATAAATCCAACCGCTAGTGTTACCTGCAAAAGAAGCATCATAAACTTCAGCATTAGCAATCTTTATTGGATCAGCAGAAATAGTTGCAACAGCAGTTGCAGTTGTACCAGGAGCAGGAATAACAACAATTAAATTATCAAAATTACTATAATTACCATACTGAGTAACTGTAATACCAGTGATAATACCAGCACCACTAATAACTAGAGTTCCTGAAAATGCAGTTCCTGCAACTCCACCAGAAACGTTTACGTTATAAGTTGCAGTAGGATCATAGTTAGTTCCACCAGATGCAATAGAAACCGCTAAACCAGTAGGATCACTAATAGTAATTGTTGGTGCTGAGGAATATGATTCTCCACCACTAACTGTAATACTTTGAATTTCTCCATCTACAATTACTGGAGTTGCAACAACAGTTGCAGGGTCTCCACTACCACCCACAAATCCAATTGTAGGATTAGAAGAATAACCAGATC
>QKOA01000022.1_pt1 | contig 23140 bp, 9 predicted proteins | sample 1747831 | NCBI WGS metagenome assembly QKOA01 (sample SAMN09244820, study PRJNA472807) | Marine plankton metagenome, whole genome shotgun sequencing project. | isolation source: viral sequences from seawater | place: USA:Pacific | collected 2013
GAACTGGTCCTAGAGTTACCGGTGGTGGAGGAGGATTAAAGATTCCTAGATTCCCAAGACTTCCTTTTGGTGGGGTAGTTAGGGGTCTTGCAGGACCATTTATCAACACTCTTCTTGCAATTTGGGATTTTAGTGGTAGAAAATCAGCAGGGCAAACAAATGTTCAAGCAGGAGCAGGAACCGGTGGTGGTATTCTTGGTGGTATTGCTGCTGCTGCAATAGCTGCTACATTATTCCCAGAACCATTTTCTAGTGCTGCTGGATTACTAACTTTAGGTATTTTAGGTTCTCTTGGATATGCTTTAGGTGGTGCAGGAGCAGATAAGTTAACTGGTGCAGATAAGGTTGGACAATATGAAGAGGGTGGTAAAGTTAGGAAGAAACCATCAAAGAAACCAGTTGCAAGGACGATTGGTGGTAGGAAAAAGAAGGCAAAAATTAACAATATTGTAAGGAGACCATCAAAGGAAAAGTTACTTGAGGCCCCACCAAAGGTAGATCCTAGGTCGAAAACTGCTGAAACTCAATCGAGAGCATGGTGGGATTTCTTGGGATGGGCTGGAACTGGAAAGGAAGTGATAGACATACCAACACAAGAACTTACAGATAAAGTTGCTGACGTTGGTAATAAACTTGGTAGAGACGATTATTTTGGTCCACTTTTAAGATCAACTTCAAAGGTTATTTTAGATCAAAAAATAACCTCAAAGGATGTTAGGAATGTTGGTCTTGGTATTAACTATTTGATTGCTCAAGGATTGCAGAATGGAAAAATTGAAAGAGGACTTAAAGCATACTCTGAGGGAGGTGATGTTAATTCTCTTGTTGGTGCTCTAGATGTCACTTCTTGGGTGGAAGATACTTTCAAAAAAACTGCAAAGATTGCCACAGATACCCCCAATATAAGTATGGGTACTGGAACTGGTACGGGTACTGGAACTGGTACAGGTACTGGAACTGGCACGGGTACTGGAACTGGTGGTCCTGGTCCTGGTGGTCCTGGAGGTTCTCCTTTTAGTGGAAGCATGAAGGGGGCACAGATTGGTGAACAGCATCTTTTAGATGCTATGAAGAAATACAATTATACTGGTGATCCTGCTGTTCTGATGGCAATTGTCAAAGGAGAATCGAATTTCCAGGCGACAGAAGAAATGATGTATGTCAGTGCTGATAATGCATACGATAAGTTACGTGGGAGATTTAGAGATAAAGCACATGCACAACAGTTAATTAATGCTGGAAAGAAAGCATTCTTTGATCATGTATATCAACCAAAGTATGTTTCTATGAATGAACAACCTGGTGATGGATATCGATACGTTGGAAGGGGTCACATTCAATTGACTGGTCGTTCAAATTATAGAGATATTGGAAAAATTATTGGTAGAGATCTTGAAGGAGATCCATTACAAATACTGAACAATCCCACTGTTTCTGCAGAAGCAGCAGTTGGATTTATGATAAGAGCACAGAAGTATGGACAAGGTGTTAATGATATAGAAAGTGGTTTAAGAGCAGTTGGTGGATCGGAATCTGGTTGGCCCAAGAAAAGAAAATATTATGAGGAATATAAAAAGAAAATTCAATCAGGACAGGTAGGTAATAATACACCTACCGCACCTAACGTTAAACCAGGATCATCACAACCTGCCAGTAGTAATATCCCAGACAACATTAGTTCTGGGACGGGTGGACCGATGGTTAGAAGTGCAAAAGGAACTAAACTTGCAGGTGATCTTGGAAGATATATTCAGTCTGAACTAGTGTCTGCAGCTCAATCTGGTGAGGGTTATATGGGTGGCGACTATCTTAGAATCACAGAACATCCAGATTTTGGTGGTTCATTCAAGAGAAATTATGCATCTTGGCATAATGTTGATCGTGGGATTGATATTGGTGGATTCTGGCCAAAAGATCAGAAAAAAATTCTTGCAAAGGTTCTGGAGTTTAATGAGAAGCGTGGTGTTCAACCAGTAGAACTTCTCTATGGAAAACCAGGAACTCCTGAATCAGGTTCCCATTACGATCATGTTCATGTAGCATATGAAAAAGGTGGAATGACTCTTGATGGTCCACATATGGCCATGATTGGAGAGAAAGGAAGAGAGATTGTTATTGATAATGATAGTAGTGTTGCTGAAGTGACACCTATGCTTTTAGCAATCAACGCAGCAAAGGATAAGCAAGGAGTTCTAGATGCAATTCGTGACTATGCTCCTTATGATGAAAGATCAAATCAAGTTGTCGTTATTGATGACTCCGACTCTAAGAACATGCAAGACACTGGAGATCAGGGTGGATCTACTATGATACTACCTTTAGGTGGAACTTCTTATGATAACTCTTTTGATTTCTTAGATTATCAAGGGTAAATAGTAATACGATATAAAGTAAAATGGCTCAATCTGTCGGCAAAATTGCAACGAAAAGTTCAGAACCAGGTTTAATAGAACAGATAGATATCTTTTCTAATACAACTGGAAAGTCTGTTAGTTTGACTAATGGACTGGTTAGCTTTACATACGTTGAAAGTATCATGAATGATACGATTAAAGTAAATGTAACTTTTCTTGATAGTGGAAATTCTATTGATAATAAAAATATAGTAGAGGGTTTGCCTTTAGTCGGACAAGAGAGGGTTATATTAAAATTTTCTGATAATAATAAAAATACTTTGGGAGGTAAACCTGAATTAGTTCTCTACGTTAATAAAATCACCCCTACAGATAGTAAAGTTCAAAAGAGTATCATTTCTCTTGAGTTAGTTTCTAAAGAGAGTATCCTAAATCAAAAAATTAGAATAACAAAAAGATTAGATGGAAAAATATCCGATCATGTTAATACTATACTGACAAGTAAAGATTACTTAAAAACAGAAAAAAAAGTTGACGTAGAAGATACGATAAACAACTTTAATTTTTTTGGTAATAATAAAAAATCTTTTTATACTATCAGTTGGTTATCTAAGAAAGCAGTCTCCGCTAAATCTCAAAAACTTGGAGAGAGTGCTGGTTATCTTTTCTACGAAACTTCTGAGGGATTTTTCTTTAAGTCAATTGATACTCTTTTGAATCAGGATCCAAAACTTAAGTTAATTTATAATGAAACTCCTGATGTAAGAGGTCAGAATATTCCTGAAGGATATGATCAGAAAATTTTAAGATATCAAAAAGCGAATAATGTGAATGTCCAAGAGAAATTAAAAATGGGAACCTATACAAATAGGACAGTTCTCTTTGATCCATTTACCTGCTACTATGAAGTGAAAACTATTAGTCCAGGAAGTAATTTAAAAAAGGGAGGAAAAGAATTATTTTTAGATGAATCTAGAAATAAAGAGTTTGATATTGAAGGAGAAAATAAAGAGTTTTCTAGAACACAATACTTTTTGTTGGATAAAGGCACGGCTCCAACTGGCGACTCTGATCAACAGATAAAAAAGTCAGGAGAAGAAAACTTTGAGTATGGTCAGATTGCAAATCAATCCATGATGAGATACAATCAATTATATTCCCTGAGAATTAATATCACAATAGCAGGAAATTTGTCCTTACATGCAGGTGATGCAATATATCTAGACTTCCCTGGTCTCGAAAAGAAAAACACTTTCAATCTTGACCGTAGAGATGGTGGACTATATATTATAACGGATATATGTCACAGTTTAGATGCAGAGGGCACTTTTACCGAATGTAATCTTGTGAGAGACTCTTATGGAAGAAAACCGTTAAATCACTAAACAATTATGGAAAGTATAGAAAAGCATATCGAGAAGGATAAGGAAATCCTTCAAGATCCTACAACGAATCCACAAATGCGCCGCCACATCGAAGGCGAATTGCATGAGTTGGAAGATTATGTAGAGCATCACAAAAAAGAAATCGAAGATGGTGATCATCACGATCCTAGTTACTTGGAACTTTTTTGTGACCAGAACCCATCCGAACCAGAATGTCTGGTATATGACGACTAATGGAAGGATCATCATTATTTAATCCTGGATTTCTTGGAGCATCTTTTTTATGGTGGGTCGGACAGATCGCTGACGATTCCACCTGGAGAGATAACATTAGCAAGGGAAATTATGAGGATAAAAATGACGTTCCTGGATGGGGTAGAAGGTATAAAGTAAGAATTATCGGTCTACATGATCAAGGTGAAGAGCAGATACCCTCAGAACAATTACCCTGGGCTAATATAATGTATCCTGTGACAGCAGGTGGATTCCAAGCGAATAGTGGGGCAACACCAAATCTTCGTCAAGGAAACATGGTATTTGGTTTCTTCCTTGATGGTCAAGATCAACAGGTTCCTGTAATTATGGGAGTGCTCGGTAATAACTCTCAAACTATGCTTGAACAAAAGATAGGAGACAACTCTGTTACTAATGCACAAGCAGGTAGTATAGCAAGGAGTGGTTATGCCACAGGTGCTGTGTCAAAAGGAACTTCTAGCGAGATTCCACCAGATCATGATAAAGTAATTAAACAACCTGCCAGAAGAGGTCAGGGTGGCAGACCTTTAGGTAGTACCACAAGAAGAGGTGGAGCATAATGGCATCTAGTAATTCAGTAAGAGACTTAGGTCAACCAGGTGATCCAGTAACAGATCCAGAGGTTCTTGCATTTATAGCCGAAGAAAAATATATTGGTGAGACGGGACAACTTCCCCCAGAAAGAGCGGCTGAGCTTGCAGAAGACCAACAGCAGGCACAACAAGAACAAAAGGAAGCAGAGAATTCTGAAGCAGGACCAGGTGCAGAACCACAACCTGGAGCAACTCTTGAGAACGAAGCAGTTCATCAAATCACTTCTGCAGATGTAAAGAGGCAGGAAAAGTGTGATGAAAAAATTGCTATGATGATCCCCGATCCAGATCAATTTGTTCAAAGTGCTCTGAAGGGAATACAAACTGCCATACAAAACATGACTGCGAAACTTGATAAGTTTCTTCAGTCACTTCAAAGTTATGTTGATGCGGTCTCTAATGTCATCGCTGACATACAAAAGATGATGGCTGATATTGCATGTCAAATTGCAAACTTCATGAAACAGATCTTTGATAAGATCATGGAGTATGCCATGAAGATCTTAAACAAAGCTCTGAATGCAATTGTTGCAGCGATGCCATCTAGTTTGAGATATCAGTTCTCTGACATGAAGCAAGTCCTTACAGAACTCATCTTATGTCTCTATGGTAAGATGTCTGCAGGTCTTTGTGATAAAATTGCAGGAGTTTTGGATGGACTGATTGATCCAAGTGGTCTTGTAAAGGAGACTCAAGACAGAGTTGCAAATCAAGATTCTGATGTGGGTGAGGCAACATATCCTCAAGTCCCCATGTGCTTCGCTGAGGATGTTGCTGGTAGAGTGTTAGCCGGATCAAAGGGTGAATTAGATTCTGCTAATCAAAATATAGCAAATAATGTTGATGCATATCTGAAAGATATTACAGGTATGCTTGCAGGTATAACTGATACAATTGATCCTCTTACTGGATTAGCATCTGGTAGTATTGATTTGGCGATTCCAGACATCGCTGGTAGTATTACGTCTGCATTATCTTTTGCAAATATCTCACTTAATATTTTTGGTTGTGAGTTAAAACCAAATATTGCAAAGTCTACCATTTATACTTTCTGTCAAGGCGGTGATGAACAAGCTGCATCACAGATGCCTAGTGAGGGTTCTGTTGATGAGAGATCCAAAGATGCACCTGCCCCACCAGCGCCAGCAGGAACACCATTTGCTGAACCCACTGGTGCCACAGAGGAAATCGATAACACAACTGCTGGTCAAGATACTGGTGAGAGATATAAAGTTNATCCAGAGACTACAGAACTAGTTGAGACAAGACCAGCAACTGNCGNAGAAAAAGCAGAGAGNGAAGCCGCACGCGATGCTCTCAAAATNTATTGATAAATATTAGCATGAAGATTAACAAAGTATAATAAGGGAATGTCATTTAATATCTTCGGTACCGCAGATAAGAACTCCATCAAAGTCGGTTATGTCGATCCTGAGAGAGGATATATTACTGGAGTTTCCCGTCTGGAAGCTAATAAGTATGCTGCGTTAAATCCTGGTGTTAGATTTATCGTAACAAATAGAGAGAAAACAAGATTTTTAAATATTAATCAGGTAAATGAATTAAAACCTACGGATCTTATTCCTAAAAACAATCCGTCAAATGCTGATGGATGCCGAAGAATTGACGGACTAAGACCTGGAGATATTAATCCAAACGATTTACCGGCAAGAATATGTATTACAGGTGGTTCTGGTATTGGCGCAGTTGGAAACCCTATTTTTGGTACAGATGGTGCTCTACTTGCAGTTAATTTAGTTCGTGGTGGGTTTGGATATAGAACTCCACCTAGAGTGAAAATATGTGACGATACCAAACAAGGTAGTGGTGCGGTGATGAGAGCTCTCACGGGAGAACTCGCAGAGACTGAAGAAGTTTTTGATCAAGAGGATGACTTTGAAATTTACGATCTTTCTGGAGACACACTGCCTGGATATGGTGATAGATTTGGCCCAGATGGTCAGAACTTAGGACAGTGGGATCCTAATCTCTTTGCAAGTCTAGCTGAGTCTCCAATTGGTGCAGAGATTCAAAAGTATCAAGATTACTTAAAGCAAGCTATAGATGCTGGTGGTGGAGTGCCATATGGTGGAGCAGGCACCGCCGCTAAGATAGAATGTTGGTGGCATACTAGAAAAGAAACTCCAGAGGTTGTTGTCTTTAGAGATAAAACCACTCAAATAAAACATGATGTTGCACACTGGGCATGGGGTGGTGATGTAACTACTAAGTCAGTCGATGGAAAGTCTCCACCATCAAAGGCAGATAATTTTGTTGATCTTAAGTTTGAAGTCTTCACTCAGGGTGGAAATAATGCAGACAGTCAAATGCAGTTCGTTTTTACTGCTGAGGATGGATCTCATTCTTTTATATTTAAGGCACCTGATTTTAAAGATTCTAAAAAGACAACGGTAACAAAAAAGGTAAAGAAGAACACCAAATATAAAGTATCTGCTAATGGCAGATTCAGAGGAAAGGGAGTTGAGCAGGGTCTTATTGCTGGTATTGGAAAAAATGCAAAAGAAATTAAAGGAAATAAAAAAGGATCTGTAATTTTTGCGGACTTTGTTAAGTCATCTAATGATAATGATGACTTACAGGTCAGAGCAACTCAAGGCACATTTAATGCCACTGGTGAGAGAAAAACTACTGATGGTCATAGTACAAATGACTTGTCGTATATATTTAAAGATAACTCTTCTTTTAAACCACCAAAGGAAAAGAAGATAAAGGTGTATGATGTCAAAGACAGTTTCATGAACCGCTTTGCGGTTTCTCCTGTCCCACCATCAGATATTCCTGGAACTGATTATGCAGGACAGTGGTGTACGTTTGAATGGGAGGAGAACTTTCCATATACGGGAGAGTATACCTTCAGAGGTATGGCTGATAATATTAGTAAGGTATATCTTGATAATGAACTTATCATGGAACCGAAGAACTTTAAGGGTAATCCTTTACCAAAAGATACAAAGAAGGTAACGATTCAAGCAGGTATTCATAGAATTAAAATTGATCTCTTTAATATTCCCATCAGAGAAAAACCAAAACCCAAACCTGGTAGTGAGGGTTGTCCGACTGAAATTGATTTTAAAGTAACTACATCGGCAAAGTTTGGAAATGGAATTAAAATTCCTGGTTTAGATGTTAATGTTTCTAAGAGCTATGATGGTAAGCAATTAAATGAATCTTTCCGACGTAAGGTTGAACTTGGAAAAGAGTATGAAGTTATCTGTACTAGTAGCAAAGGTGGAGGTGGTAATAAAGGATATCAAATAGATTATGATGGTTTGAATTCGGCAAATAATCCTATTGATGTTTCGGGTAGTGGTAAGACAATTAAATTAAAAGATGGTGATGGTAATGATACTAATGCAAGTTTTAGGATCATGTCAGATTCTCCTGGAGTAGGTGCTAGGTTCTCTAGTGATGGAAGAAGTCTTAATGTTAATAAAAGTGGGGATGTTACTTTACGTCTTGAGTGGAATGACAACCCAAACACAGCAGGTGTTGCTGTAAAATCTATTTCAGTTGGTGGGAAAACTTGGAGACAAAGTAGTCGGAAAGGTGACCAGACAGAAACTATCAAAGTATCTGGCGGTGGTGGCGGTGGATCTGGTGATATTCGACTTAGAACTGCTGGAGCAAATGTGCTCCAAATGGAAGAGCATACAGATAAAGACTGGCAAGATTTAGTTTGCACCGTTAGTTGTGGTAGATTTATTAAGATTTCTGGAAATAGATGTAAACTTATTTTTGATGCACCACCCGATTCTAAACAAGGGAGTAAAGGATCTCAAAGTAGGGAGACGATTTTTAACACCGCAGATTATATTAACAAGGCAGACAGAAAGTTATGGAGAACAAATGTCTATGGTAGGGGTGGATTCCTAAACAATTATGGTGTTTGTCCATTCAATACTAGAAAACCTTTAGCAGACAATCCATATGCAGGAAGACATGTGATTCGTTGGGAGCACATTAATTTCCCTGCAGATGGTAATTATGATATTGAAGTTGATGCCGATGATAGTGTGAAATTGTTCATCGGGAATAGAACTGGTAACGGAGCCATGGCAATTGGAAATGGTCTCAAAGATATTGATAAAGGTGGTGATGAAGTCATTATTGAAAATGGCATGAAAAAAACAACATATACCAGATTCTTTAAGAAGGGAAAGTATAGGATTAGAGCAGAGTTAACTCAAATACCTGGCGGTAGATTTAGTTTTGATAGGAAGTCAAAACCTAAAGTATCATCTGCTGATGTGAAATTTGTGAGACGTGGCGGCGAAACTTACATGAAAGTTAATGGATCTGGATCTGTTGATATTTCTTTTAGACTGAGAACGGACGATAACCCAAGATCCTCAGGAGTTTTTGCAAATAAAATCAGAATAGGAAAAGGTCCTAACGATTCTATTGAATTGAAAAGAACACGGACTGGTGTTGGAGGAAGAGGTGGATCTAAAGGTAGACTCAAGGAAAAAGAAGTCATCACAGGAACAGCATCTTTTGAGGCTGGTAGAGAGTATCTTGTCAACGCAGTTGGATCTTCCTCTGGAACAGGATCTATTATAAAAAATAATGGTCGAACTATTGAGTATGATGATAATATTGGTAATGGATTTGATGAAAATGCAGATCTTACGATCACAAAAATAAAGGGAACTCAAGCAGCACCAGTTAAGGGTGTTAACCCTATGGCACTAGCAATTGATATTAAAAGTAGGGTTAAGGAGCAAGGAAGGATTTCTGCAAAATCCTGGAACCAAAATCCTATGGGTGCTGCCCTGTGTATTGATGCTCCTTTACCACCCATCCCTAAAGAACCACCTGTAGAAGGAGAGGGAAGATGTCCTAAAAATCCTATCTGGACTACTAGATTCCCAGGAAGTAGCGAGAGTTGGTGGCCAGTCACCTTAGATGCAAGGTGGAGTAAGTTTATGAATCGCTTTGCACTCTCTCCCTTACCACCTAGAAGAGAAAAGAATACTGATGGTGGTGGTGGAAAAGTCTATAGCACTACTTGGGATTTTGAAGCTCCTTATGATGGATTCTATGCACTGAAGGGAACATGTGATAACTGGGGTAGAGTCCTAGTTAATAATGGAGATACTTACACATATAAACTCAGAGGATTTAAGACAGTATCTCCCCCTGTTGAAAAATTCTTCTTACCACAAGGCAACCATAAAATTACTGTCGAAGTTGAAAACCAAAAGACTCTTAAGAAAAAGACTACGAAGAAGAAAGTATTTACTACCAAGGATTGGGCCAAATCAAGAACGGGTGGTGGATCAGTTGATGTGGACTTTAAAGTTACATCATCTGCAAAGTTTGCAAACTCAGTCGAAATGAAAGGAGTATTTTCTTTTGGAAAATCTTATGATGGTCCCCAAATAAAGGAGAGTGCATCTAAAAAATTAGAATCTGGAAAAGTATATAATGTTGTTTTTACCAGTAATAGAAAAGGTGGTAGTAGTAATAAAGGATATCAAATAGATTATGATGGTTTGAATTCCGCAAACGATTCAATCAATTCTAGTAGTAAAGAACTTAAGTTTAAAGATGGTGATGGTAGTGATGCGAATGCTAAGTTTAAAATTATGTCATCATCTCCTGGAGTTGATGTAAAATTCTCTAGTGATGGAAGAAGTCTTGATGTTAAGGGAAATGGGGATGTTACTCTACGTCTTGAGTGGAATGACAACCCAAACACTGCTGGTGTTGCTTTAAAATCAATCAGTCTTGGTGGGAAAACTTGGAGACAAAGTGGTCGGAGTGGTGATCAAACAGAAACTATTAAAGTATCTGGTGGATCTAGTGGTTCTCAGGGAAATAATTCTGCTATTAAGTTGAGAAATGCAGGTGAAAATGTAGTTCAAATGGAGGATCATAAGGATAATGATTGGCAAGATATTGTTGTTAGTGCATCCAAAGGAAAGTTCTATGATTTTAATGGGAATAAGGCAAAATTTGTTGTTGGTTTTTCAAAACAACAACAAACAACTAAAACTCAGGATGGTGTAACTTATACTGGACCAGAACTGTTTAGAGGTAGTAATAAAAACTGGAGTGAGTTTATGAATAATATAAACGTTTCTCCATACTTGCCACCACTTAATGTGGATAACCCAGATCTTCCTGGAGATAGAACATTCACTTTTTCAAACGTAAACTTCTTTGACAGTGGATCGCAAGAAATAAAATTCCAGTCTGATGATAATGCGACTTTGTTTATTAATGGAAACAAAGTTGCTGAATCAAAATCGTTTAGAGGAACTCCTAATATCACAAGGGTAGATCTTTCTGCTGGTCGATATGAAATCAAAGTTGTAGTTAACAATTTGAGATTTAGAAAAAATGCATTTACAAATAATCCAACTGGATTTGCTTTGGATATTAGAAAGGAAGTTATTCTCTTTAGAGAATCAAAACCATGGCTCGTTAACCCAGTAGGAGTATCTGCAATCCTAATTCCGCCACCATGTCCCAAAAAAGTCAGAGGTGTTGGTATTGTTACGGACATTATTGTTGATGAACCAGGAAACTATCCACCACAACCACCACCACCTGGAAGTGGATACCCAGTTGTTTTGCAATTGACGGATATTGTTCCAACTGATACTGGTTCGGGTATTAACTATGGTCCAGATGATGTAGTTTGTGTTGAAAATGAAGATGGAACTAAAATATGCTTCCCTATAGGTCTTGGAAACTTTGGTCAGGTAAATGAGGTCAAGGTGTCTGGCCCGCCTGGTTCTCCTCCTAGTATCATCATTCCTCCAGTATATCCTATAATTACTCTTGAGTCTGATACAGGAATTGGTTTTGTTGGTAGACCTGTAATTAGACCAGTGATTGTTCCAGAGAATATTCTTCCACCCGAAGACATTATTCAGGTTACTGATCTGGTTGGGCTGAAAAAGACTGGATATGTCAACGGAAAACCATACTATGGATCTGTCTTCTCTAGAGATGGTCAATTGTTTGCTGGTATCTATGAAACGATTGGAGAACTCATCCCAGTCTATGCAACTCTTCAGGAGAGCATCGATAATCAGATTACTACCAGACCTTCTGCGATCCTCAGACAGGGTACAAATGTTACTTCTAATGATCCTAGACTTAACATTCCAAGAACACCAGAAAATCTCATCTAGATAGTAAACACTTAGAGTATTATAAATGGCAACAGCCGGAAATACAGGTAATGATAGAAAACCAGGGAAGAATGGTGGTGCTAATTTAAAGAGTAATTATACCGCTATCACCTATGGTAACGACCATGGTAGTATTTCTTTTGGCAAAATTCACAAGCGAGCTGATGTAACATCTGATGTCATGTTACAGGCATCAGATGGCGAACACTTCATGTCTATGGATAAGGATGGTCCAAGAAAAGGTTGGACTACCTTCATGGGACCTGGAAACTTTCAGGTTGAGTGTGGAAGTAATAGGTCAGAAGAAGATGATACTTGCATGATTAATGCAAAGAATGGTAATATTGACATTATTGCAACTAATGGTAAAATAAGATTACAGGCAAATGATATTGAGTTAGTTGCTTTTCATGGTGACACCACCAAGGGCAATATAAAAATGGTTGCCTCTGAAAGTATTAGTGGGGAGGCTAAAAAAATATTATTGTCCTCAAAAATGAATACTAAAATTATGTCAGCAGGCATAACTGAAGTAATCGGTAACAGTTGTCTTAAGTTGTATGGATCTATTATTGGTGGTGTAAGTGATGCAGTTGCACTTAAAGACTCCAAGGTTGGTGGTCAAAGATATCAAACACAACAACAAGGATAGGAGATAAAAATGTCATTTAACTTAGACGATGCCAATATTGGCGGACAAATGAAAGTAGGAACTGGCATCTTCCCTGCTATTGGTGAGGGTGTTACTAGAGTAAATGGATCAGCAGGTATCGAAGGACCTGTTGTGATGGGAAACCCTACTACATTCCCATGGCCTTATGCAACGGTAAATATCGCACCACTGACCAACAGTGATAATTTACTTGGACCTTTAATCCCAGGTGGATTTTGTTATGGTCCACCAAGTAATCCATTTTCACTCGCAGTGAATGGTGCTGCAGGATTTTTGGGACCAGTTGAGACTGCGATGAATGTAATCGTTGGTGGCAACTGTCTTGTTCAGGGTAATGTAATTTCAAATTGTGGCGGACATGTTCTTGCTGCAAAGAAAAATTTTGACATTCCTCATCCAACCAAAGATGGATACCGACTGAGACATACCTGCCCTGAAGGTCCATCAAATGATGTTTACTTCCGTGGCACAGTAAGAAATAAAAAAGAAATTCTTCTTCCAAATTACTGGAAGGAACTGGTAGATTGGACTACAATCACAGTCAATCTGACTCCGATCGGAGCACACCAAGATGTGATTGTAAAAAGAATTGATGAGGAGAAAGTATATCTCCAAGCGATGGGCGGAATGCCTATCAATTGTTTCTTCCATATATACGGGACCAGAGCCGATGGAGAGAGACTTATCCCTGAATATGAGGGAGAGTCACCTGCAGATTACCCAGGAAATAACGATGAGTATTCTGTGTCTGGATATCACTACGATAAGAGAGGTTAATTATGGCAGGAGAATACGTACCAGGTTCTGGTGGCAAAGATTGTAATGATTATGCAACTTGGGGATCACCATCCACGGGTTACTACTATATCTTTAAGGGCAATTCAAAAGAGGAAGATTATCCAGAGGAAGCATGTACTCCTTGGTATCACCAGACAGCACAGATTGATAGTCTAAAAGTAAACACCTCTATTATTGGCGATGGGATAATTAATATTACTGGTAATATTACAGCACCAGTTTTTAATGGTAGTGCTACATCAGCAAAAACTATTGGCGGTGCATTTGATATACCGCATTTTAAAGACGAAAAGAAAAGAATCCGTCACGTAATTGCCGAAGGCCCAGAGGCAGGCATTTATGTTCGTGGAACTCTAAAGGATTCTAATAAAATAGAACTTCCTGAATACTGGGATGGACTTATTGATCCAGAAACTATCACGGTAACCCTTACTCAAATTGGATATTCCCAAGATCTTATTATTGATGGTATTGAGTGGGGTAAAACAGTAAAAATTAAATCTGGAACAGGGGCAAATATTCACTGCTACTATGAAGTATGGGCAGCGCGTTATATTAATCCATTAGATCATGATGAAAAACTCCACGTCGTGTATGAAGGAGACAGTCCTGAAGACTACCCAGGTAATAATGAATATTATCTGATCGGTGGGTGGGACTATGACCGTCGCGAAACTAAGTGGAGGCGTCCAGAAGACAAAGTGGACTCTGTAAACCTTGACAAGGACTCCTGATCGTCGTATAATAAGCAGGTAATCAAACGAACCCCATGCAAAACGAGTACCTGACCCGTTGTGTAGTTGACCCCGTTGCCCGTAAGTTCTTCCTGTATTCTAATGAAGGAGAGGAGCGTGTCGTGAATTGCGATACCGTGGATCAATTCATGGCCGTGCTTGAGTTGTGCCGTGATAACCTTGACGAAGACACACTGGCATATGCATCTCCACTTTGAGGGAAAATCAACTTTTAATTCCAAAAAGGGGGGTAAAAAAATTCCCCAAAATTTTTGCCCCATTACCTTTTTATGAATTTCTACAAACCGTCATTTTACGAAGAAATCCTGACTTGTTACAATTATGAGACCAGAAACCCGACAGTCTATGGAAATGTTATTCGTGGCGAAGTGGAATCTTCCAAAAGCAGCAAAAAACGCAGGATTAACTAATAAAGAGATGAAAATTATTTTTAACGAATATTGTGCTTTTCATCCTCCCATCTATAATGAAGCAGGTGAATTAATTACCTAATTTTTTGGGAGTGTGGCGGAATAGGTAGACGCACCAGACTTAAAATCTGTTGAACATTAAGTTCGTGGGGGTTCAAGTCCCCCCACTCCTATTGCCTCACTAAATATACGTGGGGTATTCCACAGTCCCATGAAATATCGCATAGATACGAAGTATCATATAGATACAAAATATTGCTGGTATAGAGGAAAGAGACAAATTGTATTGATGTATTTCATACAAAATGTTCCTTTCACTTTTGATGATCTTCCCGACTTTGCCACTCATGATGCGGAAATCGTTGAAATGGCCAATAGTGGGAAAGCATATGAAGAAGAAGATTTATACAGATCTGCCATGTACTTAATGATGGAGGAATGCAACCCACTACTGCACGAACTAGAATTAGAAAATCCAGAACTTTTACCTGTAGATTAAAAAATGATTATTAATTTGTGGCATAACGAAAAAATGAATCAGTGGAGATGGTCTCTCACTGAAACTGGACTTATGACACAACATACTGGAACTCAACAAGAGCTCCGCGATGCTATGAATGATGTGGCAAACACTGTCGAATATGTAATTGACAACGAACTAAAAGAAGAGTAATATATAAAGGTGTGAAGGAAGTGCGAGAAGGGTGCCCCTATATAGGGTTGCCCTTTTTTTCTTATGATAAATAATCCATAATAGAACTATAGTGTAATAAGATGGGTCTTTCCAGATTAGATAATTTTCTGAAGTCTTCGCGTGGTACTATTCTTTACGTTGACCCGAATAGTTTAGATGCGACTGATAGTATTGAAAATCAGGGTAATTCACTGACTCGTCCCTTCAAAACGATTCAGCGTGCGTTAATAGAATCTGCTAGATTTTCGTATCAAGCCGGGTTGAATAATGATAGATTTGGAAAAACCACTATCTTACTGTATCCTGGCGATCATGTAGTTGATAATCGACCGGGATTTATTCCAGATGGGTTGAATAATTACCGACAAAGAAATGGATCTACAACTGATGATCTTCCTGCGTTGGATCTTTCTTCCAATTTAAATCTTGAATCGCCAAATAATGAGCTCTATAAGCTTAATAGTATAAATGGTGGTGTAATTCTTCCTCGCGGTACTTCTCTGGTTGGTTTAGATCTTCGTAAGACTAAGATCAGACCAAAATATGTTCCAGATCCAGAAAATGATAATATCACAAGAACAGCAATATTCAGAGTAACTGGTGCATGTTATCTGTGGCAGTTCTCTATATTTGATGGCGATCCAAACGGGGTCGTTTATAAGGACTATACTGTAAACACCCATGTTCCTAACTTTTCACACCATAAACTAACAGTATTTGAATATGCTGATGGCGTGAATGGTGTTAATATTAGTGATACTTTCCAATCATACTCTACAACCAGAACTGATCTGGATATGTATTATGAGAAGGTTGGTTTGGTTTACGGACAATCTTCTGGTCGTGCAATTGAACCAGATTATCCATCTACTGGACTTGATATTCAACCCAAAATTGACGAATTCCGTATTGTTGGTTCTACGGGTGAAAGCGTAGGCATCTCTAGCATTAAAGCTGGCGATGGTGTAACTGCAACTACTACCATTACTGTTACTACCGATACTGCAGTTCCTGGACTTGACGTAGATACTCCTTTCCGTATTGAGGGTCTCAGTGCAACTGGATATAATGGACAATTCGTTGTATTTGATAAGACGAGTAGCACAGAACTCAAATATGTTGTTCAAAATACGCCAACAGTTGCACTTCCAACAATATCTGGATCAACCTTAGCACTTTCTTCTGATACTGTTACATCCGCATCACCATATATCTTTAACATCTCTCTGAGATCTGTCTTTGGTATGTGTGGTATGGAAGCAGATGGTAGTAAGGCAACTGGATTTAAATCTATGGTTGTGGCTCAATATACGGGTATTGGTCTGCAAAAAGATGATAATGCCTTTGTAAGATATAATACTGCAACTCCGCCAACTGGAAATTATGATGATAGGACATCTGTTGATAACCTTAGTAATAATTCTAGGGCAAGATATAAACCAGAATATAGAAACTTTCACGTAAAAGTATCAAATAACTCCTTCATACAAGCAGTTTCAATCTTTGCTATTGGATTCTCTGAGCACTTTGTAACTGAAAATGGTGGTGATATCTCACTGACTAACTCCAACTCTAACTTTGGTGCAAATGCACTGACCTCTGTTGGATTTAGAACTGATTCATTCTCTCAGGATGACATCGGATACGTCACTCATATCATTCCACCCAAAGAAGTTCCTCTCACGGAATCAGCAATTGAATTTAATTCAATTGATGTAGCAAAGACTGATGTTGTTGCTGGTGTTGGATCTACTGGCAATCTATATCTTCTTAGCCAAACAAATGCTGGTGCTCCACCAGAAAACGTAATTGAAGGATTTAGAGTTGGTGCAAGAACGAACGATCAACTTCGTGTATTAATTTCTCAGGCAGGAATTGTAACTGAATACTCTGCACGTATTGTCATGCCAGACAATACTGAAAATCCAGTATCCAGTGCAGAAAAAATATTTAACGTAAAGAGAAGTGCCGCAGGAATTAATAGTATTGGATCCTTTAGTGATGGTGGTGTAGAGGGTGTTATTACGCTTACAGGACAGCATAATTTCCTAACTGGAGAATCTGTTCGTGTTATCAGCTCTACAGGACAACTTCCAGATGGATTGATTACAAATAATGTTGCTTTTGCTATTACAACTTCATCTTTATTCAGTGGAAACACCAATATTCAACTTGCGAAAACTCTTAATGATGCAATTAACGGAACTCCAATCCCTATTAATGAAAAGGGTGGAGAACTGACTGTTGTAAGTAGAGTATCTGATAAGAACTCTGGAGATATTGGTCATCCAATCCAGTACGACTCTACAAACTCACAGTGGTATGTTAAAGTTGCCCTTGCTGCAACAGAAAACTCAATCTATCCGACAATTGTAAGTCTTGGCACTACAGATCTTGGAACAGCAACTCCAAGAACATTCTTCAAGAGAAGAACTGATGTAAGATCCGGTCTTGATAAGACTTATAGAATGAGATATGTTATTCCTAGTGATTCTGGAATAGCCACTGCAAGACCTCCAGTAGAAGGATTTATTCTTCAGGAATCCAATACCTCTATTGGTTCAACTGATGGCGAGATTCAAACCTATTTTGGATCTGGTGCGATCACTAATGTAAACCAACAAAGAAACTTTAGATTTATTGCTGGTGCATCTTGGGACGGAACCTTAGGTAATATCAATACTGAACTTCCTCACGAATTAAAGATTGGAAACGAGGTAGAACTCAAGAACATCACAAGTACAGAGAATACCTCTGGTACAGATAACTCTGGATTTAATGGTCTTCATATCGTTACTGGAATCTCCAGTGCAAAACAATTCTCTGTTGGTATCAACACTAATCCTGGTACATTCAGTAATAATACAACTGATAGATCAACATCTCTACCTTTCTATAGAAGAAAGAAGTTTACTGATACCTACTATGTTTATAGAATTTCTGAATCGCAGCAATATATTGCTGGAAAGCAAGATGGTGTCTACTACCTAAGTATTCTGAATGCTTCTATCAAACCAACAGTATCTCCATTTACTGCAGACAAGTATTCTCAACCGGTAAAACAACTTTTCCCACAAATTAGTAGAGATAATCCAGTTTCTGATCCAGCAGAGACAAAATCTTTTGCTGCTTCTGATCTAATTGGTAGAGTTGATACTGATGATACTAGAAATAGTATTACTAAAGAGGCTCTGAATAAGTATAGAGACGACTTCACGGTTGGTATTGGTCTTACTGACATCTTTTCAACCACTGGGGCGGCTCATACATTCCACACTCAGTATGATCATGGACTAAACAGACTGACTAAAGTTCAAACCAATTATGTCGGTGCAGGATATAGTAACGGCACATATTATAATGCAAGTCTAGTTGCTATCGGTTCATCTACAACTGGTAAGCACGCAACTGCTAAGGTTGTGATTACATCTAATGCAATCGATTCAGTCACTATCATGGATGGTGGTTCTGCATATGGAATTGGCAATACTCTTGCTGTTACTGGAGTTACAACAAATGGAACATCTGGTCATACTGATGGTGTTGTAGAAGTAACTAAGATTTATGACAACGTTGGTGATGTTATTCGTCTTACTGGAGTCTCCTCTGAAGGATATTCAGCATATAATCAACTTTATAGAATTACTGATGTTACGATTGGATCTGCAACAACTATAACTGTTGCTACTGCTTCTTCTATTGCAAGCACAGGTATTTCCTCAGATACAATTGGTGTTGGTGTTACTTTAACTGGAGATGCATATGTGTATCTGACAGGAGAATCAATCAGAGTCAACACCTTTACATATACTGGACCTGCAGGTATTGCAACAATTACAACGCACAATCAGCATGGTTTAGCAGTAGATCGTTCAGTAACCATTAGTGGCGCGGGTCAAACTCAATATAATGGATCATTTGTAGTTACTAAAGTCAACTCACTGACATCTTTTGAAGCAAATCTTGGTGTCAGCACCTTAGCTCCAACTGCATCAGGAACAATTTTTGCACTTCCTGAGGGTGTTTCTTCTAGTGCAGGAAACATTACTATTGAGGATGAGAATATTGCTGGTAGAATGACCCCAAATTATGCTGGAATTACCACCACAATCTCCAATTCTATCGCAAACGCAACCACAGATTCTATCAATATTCAAACTATTGGGGATCTTGATATTAACATCGGTGACTTCTTACTGGTTGATAGTGAACTAATGAGAGTCAAGACAACCACTACTGGATCTAATCCAGTTAAAGTTTTCCGTGGTATTCTTGGTACGAAAGCAACCTCACATGTCGTTAATTCTGTTATTAAAAAAGTTAGAATTGATCCAATCGAACTTAGAAGACACTCTATCATTCGTGCTTCTGGCCATACATTTGAATATGTTGGATTTGGTCCCGGTAATTACTCTACAGCATTCCCAGACAAGCATGACAGAGCAATCACTGTTGACGAAGAATTATTAGCTCAGTCTAATAAGAGAGAGGGTGGAATTAACTTCTACACCGGAATGAACGATAAGGGTATCTCATACTCTGGTAATAAGCGTCTTAGTACAATTACTGGTAGAGAAGAGATCTTTGACACTCCCGTTGAAACCGTAGAGGGTGAGGACGTTAGTGTTCTGCCAAATCTGAATGTTGTTGCCCCTGTTGAAATAGTTGCAAGTCGTTCAATTACTGTTGAGGGTGGACCTGACAACAAGGTTATATCCAAGTTTAATGGCCCAGTTATTGTTAATAATAAACTGACTGTAAACTCCACGAAAGGATTTGAAACAAATAGCATCTTTATTCAAGGTGATGCTACAGTTTCTAGAAAGTATACCGTTGGTATTGCAACTCCTGCTCTTGCTGGTAACCCAGGAGATGTTGTTTACGATGCAAACCCAAGTTCGGGTGGATATCTTGGTTGGGTTTACACTGTAGAAAATGGTTGGAGACGTTTTGGTAATGTCAGCACAGCAACTAGTACAAGTGATGGACTGTTTGATACTCTTGGAGTTTCAACTTCATCTATAACTGGAGATAGCAAACTTCAGGTAGGATCTGGAACTTCAATATTTGCCGTTGATGCAAATGGTGTTGGTATTGGATCAACTGCAAATGGATTTAAACTTCGTGTTGTTGGTGAATCTAGATTTAGTGGATCTGTTGTTGCAACAGCATTTACTGGAGATGGTTCAGGTCTGACGAATCTTTCAAATGACTCTCTATTCAATACGGTTCCCTCTGGTATTGGTACTGGTATTTCACCAGTTAATGTATTGAATGTCGGTATCGGAACTACTAGACCACTCTCTGATGTTAATCTGACTGTTGGTGCAGTTGGTTCCTCTGGAACTTCGATGCACGTCTTCTCCGAAGCTAAGTTTGCTGGTATTGCCACTGTAAATGATCTGACGGTTGCTGGATTTAGCACAGTTGTTGGAAACTTTGATATTCAGAACTCTTCTGGACAAATCACTGCAGGTGTTGTTACCGCAACTACACTTAACGTAGGTGCTGCAGGAACAATCATCACTACACAGGTTGGATTTGGATCAGTTGGTATTGGTTCTACTCAACCAACTGCGATGCTTGATGTTGGTGGACATACTAAGTTCACAACTTACTCTGAGGTAGTTGCCTCACCATCAATCTCAGTTAATGAAATTACTTTTGACCTTTCTACTGCACAATCATTTACGATTACCGCATCTGATGATATTACTGCATTTGTTTTGAGTAATGTTCCTTCAGGATCAACCTCATTTACAGTTAAGATTCTTCAGGATTCAACTGGCAGTCGCTCTGTTGGTATAGATACATTCAAGGATGGTAGTGGAACAGCAATTCCAGTCTTCTGGCCTGGTGGGGTCTTACCCATAGTCACACCAACAGCAGACAGATCAGACATCTATTCGTTTAAGACATTTGATGGTGACAATATCACAACCTCTGGTTTATATGGTGTTGTAGGAGGACAGAACTTCGCATAATGGAGAATATCAACTTTAGAGGGGTTCCAACATCCCTATTTCTCAACGGACCAAAACTGGGGATCGTCACTGATCCTCAGAATCAAACAGGTGTAATTGGAGTTGCAACATTTACTGGTATTACAACAGCATCATTTCCAAATTCAGATGGTGCAGGTTCAACTGATGGAGTAAATGATGGATCAATCGCATTTAATTGGTATTTTGATGGATCACAAATTTTAGATACTAGTGTAGATAGTAATAGTAATGCATCAATCGTAGGATTTAGTTCTGCAACTGGAACTGGATCAACCATTACCATTAATGGTCTAACTACTGATGATAATAATAAAGAAGTATATTTTACTGCTGACTATATTCCATCAGCATACTCTCAACCAGCTGGATCGGCAGTTACAGCAGGAACTGCAAGATCAACTGGTAATGCATTTAATGAACCATTACAATCTGGAATTGGAACAATAACAGTATTTCCAGTTATTGAGATTACTTCTCAACCCACAGATCAAATTGTTGGCCAAACCTTTGAGGCAGAGTATTCTATTGCAGCAAAAACAACACCTGGTGATGGACCTGTAAATTATCAGTGGCAACTTGACGGAAATGATCTTTCTGATGGAACAACAACCACGACTGTTCAAGAAGGGGCATCAGGAAAACTTAAACTTTTTAGGCTCAACGATCCAACTCATGGATATACTGCTACTAATCCTGAGGAATTTGACGTATCTCAAACTAGAGTTTTTGGAATAACAGGTGATAAATTTGCTAGAAATCGTCCAGGAGCAGTTTCTGTCATAAACTTTATTGAGACTACTGAGGACATGACTTTTAGAATCACTGCTAATGGTGCAGATGGTGGAACGTCTGGTAGAAGATCTGTTGCTGGTGGTAAAGGAGGACAATCTATAGGGACATATACTTTTAAAGCAGGACAAAAGTATAAAATGATAGTTGGCCAATCTAGTTTTAGTTCAAACCAATATGATGGTTGCTCTCAAGGTGGAACTAGTGCAGGTGAAGCTGGATACGGTGGTGGATTTACAGGACTCTTTATTACAGATGCATTTTACGATTCAGTTGATAACTTCACCTTTGAGCAATCAGATGCTATCTTGATTGCTGGTGGTGGAGGTGGTGGTGCCGATGATCCAGCAGCTGGGGGTGCTGGGGGTGGACCATCAGGAGGTAATGGGGGGAATGCTCCTGGAAGAGGAGGAATGGGAGGAACACAATCTGGTGGCGGTGCTGGAGGTTCTGTGTCTAGTTCTGGTGATCCTGGATCAGCACTTCAAGGTGGTAGCGGCGGCGGTGGCGGTGGCGGAGGTGGATATTTTGGTGGTGGTGCCGGTGGTGGGCATCAAGGATGTTGTGCCGATGGTGCCGGTGGTGGTGGGTCTGCTTTTTTCTATAAAACTGCTGATACTACAAGTGGCAGAGGCGAAAATGTTGTTTCTGATATCACAGCAACTGCAGGTGGAAGTGATGTAGAAAGTTCACGGATAAATGATGGTGCATCTGGAGTACATGGAAGTTTTTTCATGGAATTAATTTCAACTACAAAAACAGTTACTACAACTATTTCTGGATCACAAACTGATAATTTAACTATTTCTTCAGATGGTACAGGGTCTGGAGTAATTCGTTGTAAAGTTACTGCGGATAATGTTCAAAAATCTCCTGTTTTCTCTAGAAGTGTGAGTTATTATGTTGTAGGCATACGAAATGTAATTAAAATTGAACAATACAATTATACAGATGAAACAGCAATTTTATCCGAAAATAATCTAAGTGATGGTGGATTATCATTATCTTATGATACTCATCCCGGTAATGCCATCTGTTTATATGCAGCAGAGCAAGATATTAATGTTGAAGTTGATATGTATGGTGGAAAAGGTATTGGATTTGATGAAGAGGGTGGAACAAATGCAGTTGAAAACTCTAAATGGTCATCTGGTTTTGAAGGTAGTGAGGGTGGATATTCAAAGATTAGATTTACCATGAAAAAAGATGATGAATATATTCTTACAGGATTATTCTCTGGAGTTAATGCACCATTCCTTTATA
>QKOA01000018.1_pt1 | contig 17469 bp, 18 predicted proteins | sample 1747831 | NCBI WGS metagenome assembly QKOA01 (sample SAMN09244820, study PRJNA472807) | Marine plankton metagenome, whole genome shotgun sequencing project. | isolation source: viral sequences from seawater | place: USA:Pacific | collected 2013
AAAAGAAGTTAGTATATGCTTCTCAGATTTACGTGGCTTCACCCCACTAGGAGAAAGTTTTGGTGATGATGTTCAAGGACTAACAAAAATAATGAATGGGTATATGGACGCCATTACACAGCCTATACTTGATGCAGATGGAATGGTTATTAAGTATATCGGCGATGCAAGTATGCACATACACAATGCACCAATGGACGATCCTGATCATCCTGCAAGTGCTGTGAACACAGGACTATTAATGCTTAGAGCAGTAGAAAAATTCAACGATAAAATTGTTGCAGAAGGCAGACCGCCAGTTGGTATGGGTGCCGGTATAAACACAGGCTTAGGTTATATAGGTGAGATGGGTTCAACTGCAAGACACAGTTATGATATACTTGGCGATGCTGTAAGTACTGCCGCAAGAATAGAAAGCAAATGTAAGGAATATGGTTGTTTGTTGTTAGTGGGAGGAGACACTTACAAACACACAAAGAACAAATTCTTTTATCTAAAAGTAGATGATCTAGCAGTAAAAGGAAAGACTGTGGGCATTGAAATATACACTGTACTTGATATTAAAATAGACAAGTATGCAAAAGCAAGACAAATGCACGAAGATATGCACATGCAATATCGTAAGCAAAACTTTGATAAAGCAATTAAATTATGTGAACAACTGCATGATGCCTTTGATGGCAAGATGAAAGGTTATTATGATATGTGGATTGAACGTTGCGAATTTCAAAAAACACAAACACTTCCTAAAGACTGGGACGGTGTGTTTATTGCCACAAGTAAGTAATTACTCAAACATATCTGCATCTATATCCCTAAACACAGTTGCATAATGACGAAAGTCACTAATAGTTTGTTTAGCATGAAATAGCTCTAGTGGTATATCAGTAGAGTTTTTGACTATCGGTACATAATATCTAGCAATAATTTTTTCTAATCGTTTTATATCTTTTGTTAATGCATCTTCTAATATATTTCTAAAGCCTTTGTCAGTAAGTAATTCAACCAGCCAGACGTGGTAGTCGTTTTCACTACTAAAAGTTCTTTTTACTTCTCGAGTCTCATAATACAATGCTCTTAACGGATTTATACCCGGCCTATACTTGTTCAAAACATGTTCAAATATAAACGCTTCGTGTTCAGAAGACAAATCGTTCATTACAGCCACATACTCTTTTTTTAACGCAATCCGCAAACTTGTTATACAGTTAGTTAAAGTAGTAGCATAGTTACTCTTTAAATGATCTGCAATTAGTTTATGTTTGGGTGTGAGTTTGTCATAATAAGCATCAAATACTTCATCTAAGTTGTATGCTCCATTTAACAATAAATGTGGTAATGTTTCTGTACGACTATAATTTTCTAGTTCGCTTTGTATTCTCAGAACTTCGAAGTCTATTACTTCGCCTTTCATAGTATATATTTATCCGGAGTTTACTTCCAGAATAGTATGTATTTTCTCTGAACCTTTATTATTAATAAGAGTAACTTTTGCACCAGTGTGCAACGGAGTAGGCCACCAGTCAATGTCTACCCAGCAGTACCCTGCACTTTCGTCGTTTAGTATTGGTGAGAATTCGTTGTCTACTACATATATAAAACTGTAGTAAAAGAACCTTTTATCTTTGCTTTGGAATACATCAATAGGATTTAATTTTTGTAGTTCTGGAACGAACCCAATTTCTTCTTCTAGTTCTCGTAAGATACATTCATATGGTGTTTCGTTTTTGTGCATTGTTCCGCCCCAAAAACCCCATGTGTTTTTAAATCTTTTTTCAGACTTTCTTAGTTGAAAGAGACATCTGCCTGTATCTCTAGCAAGAAATAAAACTCCTGCTGCTGTAGTCATGTGCTTTCCTTTTAAAGCAACAAACGCCAAAATCCTGTATTGTAAACTCCTTCGTGGCTGCTAACCCAAGAGTTGTTATACCATTTGTATTGCTTTGTTGTGTATGTGTTTGTTATGTAATGCACAGTATCTATTTCGCTGGCATCAAATGCTATAGTCCATTTAGTACCGTCGTATTCGATAATGTCGTTTGACTTTGCGTCAATATTCCAATTAGGCCATGCCTCTTTATCCAAGTCTTCAGATATTAGATATCTTTGTCCTAGCACAGCAGCATCTAATGTGCCATCGCCGGGGTAAGTGGTTCTTGGATCTAGTATTTTATTTACATTTGATAATGTATTTGCAGGTAATGTTTCTGGGTCAAGATTAAATACAAGTTTAGTAGAATCTAATGTATTTACTGACACACTTCCTATTACTGCGTCTAAGTCGTTATCGCTATCATTAGTAATATTTAATTTAAGTTTACTAGTTGCTGATAGTTGTCCTTGCATCTCAATCAAGTCTGCCCAAACAACACCGTTATATGCACTGTCTAGTAATACAGCACTAGCACCATCAATTTGTAATTTGTAATCACCTGGTGTGGTAACAATTTCTGCTGTGTCAGGCACTTGTTTAAAGAAGTCTGCTAAATCAGAATCAAATCCCAAGTCATCTATACTGTTTGTTTCGTGTACATCTGTAATAATTTGTTGTATAATTGCTTGTTTTTTAACTTTAGCAGGAGGACTAATCCATATAGGCACAGCAAAGCTCAATGTAGCAACATCGATACTTTCGTCTACGCCTTGTGGTACACTTCTACTACTCCATGCTACATCTGTTAACTCAACTTCAAACACATTACTCCAATCTAGTGGGTTATCGTTTGATTGTAATTGTATGTTAGGATTAAATAGTATTAATATTTGCTCCATTATTTGCAATTTAGTATCGGTATTTGTAGTCCATATATCAACTTGTAAAGTTAAATTGTACGGTACTGGCATATATCGTTGTACTGTATACAGATTGCCTTGTGTAGATTCGTATTGGCCTGTGTTTGTATTAAACTCTCTTTCAGCAACTTGCGAAGTGCTAACAAAGTTAGGCTCGTGTATTCTATCTCTAGCAACTTGTAAACTTTGAATACTACATGCTATAAAAGGAGCACTACTAAGTGCATTTTCTGAATTGTTGCGTAGTATTTGAGCAACCATTCTACTTTGATCTGCATAACGACAAGGCACAGTATTATAGTTTACACCGTTAGATGTATTTTCTGCTACCTGAAAATGTGAAAAGATTCTGATAAGTTGTTGCAAGTATCTTTTTACTTGCCCATCGTACCAGTAATCTAAATTCTTCTTTGCCATTATATATTACCTTTGTTACCCAAAGTCCTTGAGCATCTTTTTAATTTCTAAAGCATGTTGTTCTTCCATGCCAATTTGACCTCTTGCATATTCCTCTAGCATAATACTTGCATTAGCAACTTCATTTAATAGTTCCTTGTATTTGCTAACAGCATTCATTTCGTGTTCTAAACTTTCGGTAAGTATTTGCAATACACTGTGGTCATGATTTTCTTCTATCTTGGAAATCTTTTGACTTGGGTGTCCTTCGAACCCCGTGATAAATTCGCCTGCTTGTAATGCATGTTGTAAACTTTCATTTGCTTGTTCTTGTAAAAACGTTACAATTGGCTGTCTATACGGTCCAGTAATCATCAACGAACTATGTGCATATCTTACAACACCTGCCATTTCTAATTCAACAATATCATTTAATAACTTGCAAACTCGTTGCTCATTAAGTTCTCTCATCTCTTCCATAATACCTTATACTTGTTCTAATCTTACCATTAGTCTTTCAGCACGGTTAGTAACCTGTTTGTGCCATCTTGAATCTCTGCCTTCTACTGCGGCTGTTTTCCAGTCTCCTTCGACTAATGCTTTATTCATTTTTTTAAACTTGCTGAGCCTTGTTCGACCCATGTTAAACATCATATTAACTAATATTTGTTGCACTTCGTCTGGAAAATCTCCAAAGCACCCTTCGCCGTATAAAGCGTTACACTCTCCGATGGCAAGGTCCAAATCTCTATCAAATACTTCCCGGACTCTTTCCTCGTCCACTGGAGTTCCAACCTCTTTTCCGAATTCCGGGTCACCCTCAATGACGAGGTGCCCGACTCCGAAAGTAGGATATCCGAGGTGGTCTTTGTAAATTTCATTTACTACTCCTTCGTCTATTTTTAATTGTTCAAAGACCGCTTCGCGATCTAGTTTTGTGTCTTTTCCAAAAAACATTTTTCTTTCCTTTAAATATTAGTTATCTGTTTTGGGTTTAACTACCTTGCTAAGATTGACTTTCTCTCCAGTAATTGACCCGTCTGTGTTAGTAACAAGATTGTCATTATTAATAAATCCTGTAAGTATTTTGTTTGCCGCTGTCCATGATTCTACATTGTCTGCCTTAATAAACTTCCAGCGAGTTCCTTGCTTTTCAAATAATCTATTAGGCACAAAGTCTGTACGCAAAAAGTAATCGCCGTCATTAGTACTAGTAGTTGGGAATGATGTTCCGCTACCTACAATAGTAGCACCATTTGGTGCAGCACCGTCCTGTCCTGCAAACGCAATTCTAGGCTTACCTTTTACTTCTTCGTCTACATACAAATGTGCTGTAGAGTTTAATTTAGGACTGTTAGGGACATCCTTTGCAGCAGCTTCTGATATAGCCTCACTGATTGTAATTTCATCTGCGTATGTACTAATTAAGTTACGAAGATCACCTTCTTCCTCACCAGTGCCAAGAATATCTCTGTATTCCTGCGAATCTGAAATAGGACCTAATTTAACACGCCATAAATGCGGCCACCAACGAGGATCAAACCCTTCTGCTGGTCTAGAAGCATCCGTAACAACATAAAATCTGTTTATTGCTTCATCACTGCCTAGTAATAAATCATCTCGTAAATGCGGTAACTCTAAAACATCACCTGCCATTAACTTTCTGCCTACTGCTTCTACCATACTTTCAATATGGAAATTCATAAACAGTGTGTCGTTTGCTAAAAACATTCCAAACTGTGTGAGATCAAAACCATCATTGTCTCCAATGTTGTATTGTCCGCGTAATTCATAAATGTTTTTATCGTATCGACGATCTCTGTTTTCTAAAAACAATAAATCTTGTATAAAAACTTCGTTGTTATTACCGTCAGTTCCGGGTCTTGTTGGATCACCTGTGTCTGCAATAGCCTGAGTACCTAAATATTTGTGCAAATGCACACCGGTACCACCTGCGTGAAGGTGCTCACCTACGACTCGATCAATAAAGTTAAAGTCGTTTGTTTTTGTTGGATTCCATAGACTAAGTTTTGGCATAACACTATTTATCAAGATCTAAATCGCCGTCAGATAAATACTTACACTTACACAGAGAACAAACAATGAGAATTTTTATAACAGGTGGCGACGGCTTTATTGGACAACACATGGTTCCAGAATTATCACTTCGGCATGATATTTGTTTGTTGGACGCTGATTTAAGAGACCATGAAGAGGTGTCTAAGCAAATAAAAGATTTTGATCCAGAAATTGTTGTACATTTAGCCGCAAGAACAGAAGTAGAAAAAAGTTTTACTGAGCAAATAGCATTTAGTGACATTAATTATGTAGGCACAGTTAACTTGATTGAGAGTTGTAGAGACCTTAAACATTTAAAGAATTTTGTTTTTGCTAGTACAATGGAAGTATATGGCTGGCAACCTATTAGTGATTTGATTAGGGACGGTAAAGAGAACTATATTATAGCATATGACGAGGACACTCAGCCTAATCCTAATGCACCATATGCCGTTGCTAAGTACGCATGTGAAAAATACTTAGAGTATGCACATAGAAGTTACGGATTGCCTTTTACTGCTATTAGACAAACAAATTGTTACGGCAGAAAAGACAATGATTTTTTTGTAACTGAGCAAATTATTACTCAAATGATTAAAAACCCACATGAAATATCATTGGGTTATGCAGAACCTTATAGAAATTTCATATATATTGAAGACTTACTTAGTGCATGGAGAACAATCATAGAAAATCCTGATAAAGCAGCCGGCGAAATATTTTGTTTAGGTCCTGACAATGCAATTAAAATTAAAGACTATGCAGATAAGATTGCATACCATTTAGGCTGGGACGGTAAAATTTTGTGGGATCAGAAACCAGAACGTCCAGGTGAAATTTATTTGCTGAATAGTAGTCATCGTAAACTAACAAAAATGCTCGGATGGAAGCCAGACTGGACACTAGATGCGGGTATACAGAAAACTGTAGAGTACTGGTATAAAAAAATCAATCAATGAAAACCGTAGGATTAGTACAGCCAAATTTTCAGACAGGGCCAAAACATTTAAACAGTTGGTACTTGCCTTACACGTTGGGCTGTCTATGGAGTTATGTAAATCAATATAAGGATATACAAGATAACTTTAAAATACATAGTTGGATATTTCAAAGACCGTTAATAGGTGATGCAGTTGAGCAACTTGTTGACTGTGATGTAATATTTTGCAGTATGTATATGTGGAATATTAATTACTGTTACAAACTATTAAGAACACTTAAAAGAATCAATCCAGACATTATAATTGTAGCAGGTGGGCCTGAGATACCATGGCGAGATAAAAACTTCTTTAACGATCATCCATACATAGATTCTATAGCAATTAACGAAGGCGAACAAGCAGCTCTTGCAGTTATGCGAAACATTATTGCAGGTGAGGACTTGCCTAAAAAATTACAGTTTGAAAGAATAAAAGAACTAGATCAATTGCCGAGTCCGTATTTAACAGGAGTCTTTGATAGTTTAATAGAAGCAAACCCTGATATAGAATGGGTGCCTACAATTGAAACAGACAGAGGTTGCCCTTTCAAATGTACATATTGCGACTGGGGAAGTGCAACAGCAAGTAAAATGCATAAGTTTCATATGCAACGAATATATAATGAGATTAATTGGTGTGCTGATAACAAAATGCCTTATTTTAATTTTACTGCAAGTAACTTTGGTGCATTCAAACGAGATTTAGAAATAGCAGACTACATGATAGATGCAAAACAACGAACTGGTAACCCAAAGGTCCTCAGTGCTAGTTATGCAAAAAATAATATAGATGCAGTTTATCAGATTGGTAGAAAATTGTTAGATGCTAATATTCAAAATGCACCAGCTGCAAGTTTTCAGTCAACAACACCTGAAGTATTAAAAAACGTCAAACGTGATAACATGAAGATTAACAGTGTTGCATTAGTTACACAAAAAGCAAAAGAATATAATTTGCCAATTATGACAGAACTTATCATGGGCATGCCTGGCGAAACATACGATTCGTGGATGTCAGTCATTGACACAATGTTTGAAAACAATGTCGTCAACATGGATATCTTTTATTTGCAATTGATCGAAAACGCTCCTATGAATGTGGAAGACAAAGAAACATTCGGAATGGAAACATTTAGAGCATATGACTATTTTTATGAAACCACTAGTGATGTACAACAAGAAATAGACAACGGAACAGCAGAGTCAATTAATATCATCAGTAGTTCTAGTACATTAACGGAAAAACAAATGTACGATCTAAGTAAGTATTCTTGGTTTGTAGTAGGAATGCACAGTTACGGAATAAGCACACTGATTGCAGACTACTTATACAAGTACTATGACATAAAGTACAGCAAGTTTTATTCTGACTTAATGAGATTTGTGCAATCAGATCCAGTTGTAAACACATGGTTCGACCAGCACAAAGAAGCATACATGCTGTGGAAAGAAACAGGATACAATTTATATACAATTGGTGGCTACACTATTAAAGGTGGATGGAAAGGTATTAACAGTTTTATGCCTATTGTTCAGTTAAACAACTATATACCTACTATGATTGATCTAGTTCTACAATTTGTTGAACTGTATGCTACAGTGCCATCTGAAATATTACAAGATTATGATAAGTTAGCAAATGTTATGCCTAAGCAATTTGGGCACTACATACATGAACCTAAGCACATTGAATTAGAATCAAATATACTCGACTGTTTAGCAGTAACAGTTCAAGATCGCTACAATGATTTCCCAAAAACAGCAGACGAACATATGGATTGGCTATTCTTTGGCCGCCGTCGAAACTGGCAAACGAACCTATTTATACCACTCAATCATAAGTAGTTCTTGACAACAATGATATATAATGCTAAAATAGCGTTTTTATTAGTGGAGAACAACATATGGATTTTACTACAATCATAATTTTTGGAGTATTTGTAATGCTCAACAGTTATTTTTCATTCCGTGCAGGTGAGAAAGCAGGGAAATTTGGTGGGATCATTAGTATTGTTCAATTTCTTAAGGATAAAAATGCGTTGAAAGATAAAAATAACATTATAGGATTTAATCAATGGCCAGCATTGGTTAAAGAAGTATATGATAATCCTTACGAAATTGAGAGTGACTAATGGCAAAACGCAGAACTAAAAAAGATATATATTTGATGCCTGAACCTAAATGGCAGACAATACATACCCTCAAAACAGATGAAGAGAAAGTAAAACTGATCCGCAACTTTGAATACTTTGTGCATTACGAAGTACCAGATAAGAAATGTGCGGCTACAATTTTTACATGGCTAGAAAAAGATAGTGGGCTAGAGCCAGAACTAATTAAAAAATTACGAAGAGTGCCAGATGTTTGGTTTAGCTCTTTTGCAAAGCATACTTATATTTGGCATAAGACAAATGGCTACATGTCAGATGATGTTAAGGAACATTTGTTAAGTAAGATTCCTAAACTAGAAGACAAAGCAGAAGCAATCATTGAGCAGAAAGAAGAGAAAGCAAAAGAGGCTAAACCTAAAGTTAGCATACAACAAAGAATGCGTGAGCAAGTAGAAGGGCTACTAGGTAATTGGGAAGGGTATATAGATGACTTTTCAACTGGCAACTTTGATCTAAAAAAGTTTGATCCATCCACGGAAATGAAAGTGTTTGGAGGCGGAGTTGTAAAGCCGAACCATGCTAAGATTATCAAAGATGATTTTGCAAGTCAGTATGCAGAAGCACTAGAAGTACTAGAATGGAAAGATGAAGACATCAAAGAAGCATACGAATTTATGGATAAGAAAATGCGTAAGGACTTTGTAGCAATATATGAAAAAATTAATGCTGCTTGTGATGCTTTAATTCTAACAGGTAAGGCAACTAGAAAAACTCGTAAGCCTAAAGCAGTGAGTAAAGAAAAAGTTGTGAGCAAATTAAAGTTTCAAATTAACGATAGCACATTAGGGATAGCAAGTGTTAATCCTACTGAAGTTATTGATGCTACTGAAATTTGGGTGTACAACACAAAAACTCGTAAAGTAGGCATGTATGTAGTAGATGATCTAAAATCGGGTATGTCGGTTAAAGGTACAACTATACAAGACTTCCATCCTACAAAAAGTGTGCAAAAAACATTGCGTAAACCAGCAGAACAAATTAAAAACTGGACAGGAAATGCTAAGACCAAATTTGCAAAAGCGTTTAATGAACTTACAACCACAGATACAAAGATGAACGGTCGTTTTAACGACAATACTATTATACTAAAAACATTTTAGTGATAAATAGTATTATGGCGATTAATAAGATAGGATACGACAACAGAGAGCAATTGATCAGCGAAATCAAACTGCGTTTAGCAGATGGTATTGTTGACGTAGAACTCGACCGAGAGCATTACGACGTTGCTGTCGATAAAGCAATGGCTAAGTATCGACAACTTAGCTCTAATGCTGTAGAAGAAAGCATGATCTTTATTACTACACAGGAAAATGTAACAGAGTATACATTACCAGATGAAGTAATGGAAGTTAGAAGACTTTATCGTAGAGGTATAGGAACTAACAGTGGTGGTGTAAACTTTGATCCATTTGATGTTGCATTTAATAATATGTATATGATGCAGGCAGGACAAATTGGCGGCTTAGCAGTTTATGATGCATTTTCACAATACAAAGAAACAGTTGGACGTATTTTTGGTAGTGAATATAACTTTATTTGGAATCGCAACAGTAAAGTATTACAAATTTTAAGAAATGTTAGACATAACGAAGAAGTAGCAGTTGGTGTATATAATTTTGTACCAGAAATGATACTATTAAAAGATGTTTACGCAAGTGACTGGCTAAGTGCATACGCACTAGGACAGTCTAAATATATGCTAGGCGAAGCAAGAAGCAAATATAGCTCAGGCTTACCTGGTGCAGGTGGTTCAATTACTTTAAATGGTGATGCATTAAAAGCAGAAGCTCAAGCAGAAATGGAAAAGCTAAATGAAGCAATACACATGATGGAAGAAGGAAGTGATCCGCTAGGATTTGTTATAGGTTAATATATGATTATAGGATTAGTTGGACTAATTGGTTCCGGCAAAGGTACAGTAGCAAACATGTTTGTAGAACGTGGTTGTGTAGAAGACAGTTTTGCAGCACCGTTAAAAGACTTATCATCATCGATATTTGGTTGGCCTAGAGAACTAATGGAAGGCGACACCATTGAAAGCAGAGACTTCCGTGAAACTCCGGACTTGTATTGGGGTAGAAAATTAGGCATTCCACACTTTACTCCTAGACTAGCATTACAATTAATAGGTACTGATGTATTACGCACACATTTTGATCCTAATATTTGGTTACATAGTTTAGAATATCGTATACGAAGGCAAGCCGCAGGTTCAGTTTGTACCGTAATTAGCGACGCAAGATTTAAAAACGAACTAGACCTTATAAAAGAAATGGGCGGAGTTGTTATTTGGGTACAACGTGGTGAACTACCTGAATGGTTTGAAACAGCAAAAACAGCACACACTAACGCAGTAAGTCATAAGATAATGAAAACCAAATATGCAGACGTACACGAAAGCGAATGGAACTGGGCAGGACACCCAGTAGATTACATTATTACAAATAACGGCACAATAGAAGACCTAACAAAACAAGTAGAAGACATTCGTGACTGGAACACAGGCGAATTCAAAAGCACACTTAAATTAGTATAATATCTCTTAATACCTTTTAATTTTTATAAACTCCTATAATACGCAATTTCTGATAAATAAGTGCATACGATCAATCGTATCTTAATATATTAGGAGAAAACAAAATGGCAACATTAGTATCGCCAGGCGTTANTATNAGTGTATCAGANGAAAGTTTCTACGCANCNGCAGGTGCNGGTACTGTTCCTCTTATCGTAATTGCAACAGCACAAGATAAGACAGCACCAGANGGAACNTCNACTNCNGCTTATACNACAAAGGCAACAGCAAACAAGTTATANAANATAACTAGTCAGCGTGAATTACTACAAAACTNNGGTAACCCATCATTTAAAACAAGTGGCGGAACACCAGTTCACGGAGACGAAACAAACGAATACGGTCTTGCAGCAGCTTACAGTTTCTTAGGCTTATCAAACAGAGCTTATGTACTTAGAGCAGATGTAGACTTAGGTCAATTAGAAGCAAGTGCAACTGCACCAGCAGCTAAACCAGCAGCAGACGCTATTTGGGTTGACACAGGCAGTTCAACATTCGGTATTAAAGAATATGACGGCAGCAAGTGGGTAACACAAACAGTTCTATTAGCAGGTAAAAATGATGTGTATGCAAATACTGTACCTAAAACATCGTTCTCAACTAACGGCTCTTTTGCAGCAGTTACAGTTGACAGCACAGGTGCTCAGGCTTCATTCATATCAATATATGAAAAACTAGCAGGTAACTGGTATAGTGTAGGTTCTTCTGCATGGTCAAGTGCTAAATCAAGTGCAGACTATCAGTGGGCAACTCATACAACTATTCCTTCAACTAAGTTCTCAGGTGGTGCATTATCAGCAGGTGATGTATTCTTACAAGCAACAGCACCTAACAATGGCGCAAACGTTCAAGTTAAGCAGTACGATGCAGTTTCAGGACAGTTCGTAAGCAAGGACGCTCCATTACTTAGTGAAGCATCAGACGCATATGATTATCATACAAAAGCAGGTTCTTTGAACTCAGGTGCTTTATGGTTAGATCAAGTTAACGACTCTTTCGCAAGAGTTGCATCATTTAGATTAAAAATGTGGAATGGTGAAAGCAGCTTTACATTCGGAAGTTCTTCCGCAGTAAGCGACACTGCTATACCTGATACTAAAGTTAATTCAGTAGACGAAGCATTCCAAATTAACATCAACAACTCACCAACACAAATTGATGTATTCATCACAAGTACAACAAGTGGTAATATTTCAGTTGATGATGTTGTTACTGATATTCAATCAGCACTATCTTCCGCTAATGTAACAACTACATTTGCAGACCAAGTGACAGTATCGAATAACGCAGGTGTTATAACATTTACAAGTACTAAAGGTAATGACATTAAACTTACTGAAGGTTCAAACTCAGCATGTGTTAGTTTAAGTGACTTAAACTTAAACGCAGGTACTACAAGTAACTGGAAAGTTTCTTTAGCAGCTAATACACCAAGTGCAACTGAGCCAGTAGGCGAAACAGCAAATGCTACATTATGGTATGATGCAGACATCAGCACTAACAATGTAGACTTACTAGAGCACAACGGTACTACATGGGTAAGTTTAACAACTGATTTCCAAACTAAAGCAACAGAACCAACACTACAAAGTGACGGTACTACTTCTTTAGCAAGTGGCGATGTATGGTTAGACAGCTCAGACACTGAAAACTTAAAACTTTATAAGTATGATGGTTCAAGTTGGAATCTAGTTGATCTTGGTGATCAAAGCACACCAGACGGTATCTTATTTGATGACTTTAGACAATCAGCAGCATCTTCATTAGATGCAGACGCTCCAAGTGCATCTTTATACCCACAAGGTATGTTAGGTTGGAACTACAGAGCTTCAGGTGGTAATGTTAAGCAATGGCGTAAAGGCTATGCATTAGATTCAAGTACAACTGCTGATGTTTGGGTATCATTCTCAGGTAACGCAGCAGATGGCACAGGCTTATTGTTAAGAAAGGCACAGCGTAAAGCAGTAACTAAATCTTTACAAGCAGCAATTGCATCTAACGATGACATTCGTAACGAAACAAACCGCTTTAACTTAGTAGCAGTTCCAGGATATCCTGAATTAACTGACGAAATGTTAGCATTAAGTGTTGACAGAAAAGACACAGTCTTTGCAATCGTTGACGCTCCACTTAGACTAAAAGCCGATAATACTAGCACAGCAGCATGGGCAACTAATGCTAATACAGCAGTAGAAAACGGTGAAAACGGTCTTGTAAGTGCAAGTGCTCAAGCAGGTGTTTATTACCCACATGGTTTAACTACTAACACAGATGGTACTAACATTATGGTACCAGCATCACATATGGCATTGCGTACATTCGCATACAATGACCAGGTTGCTTTCCCTTGGTTTGCACCGGCTGGTTTCCAACGTGGTTTAGTTAGTAATGCAACTTCAGTAGGATACTTAGACTCAGCAGAAGGTGAATATGTCCCAGTTTCATTGAACGAAGGACAGCGTGACGGTTTATACTTAAACAAGGTAAACCCAATTGCATCATTCCCAGGCAGAGGCATAAGTGTGTTTGGTCAAAAGACATTAAACCCATCAGCAAGTGCGTTAGATAGAGTTAATGTTTCAAGATTAGTTATCTATCTCAGAGAGCAACTTGACGATGCAGTTAAGCCGTTCTTATTTGAGCCAAACGACAGTGTTACTAGAAATAACGCAAAAGCAGTTGTTGACAGACTACTTAGTGGTTTAATACAACAGCGTGGTTTATTTGACTATGTTACAGTTTGTGACGAATCAAATAACACACCAGCGAGAATTGATAGAAACGAATTGCACATTGACGTTGCTATACAGCCAGTCAAAGCAGTTGAGTTTATATACATTCCGATTAGAATTCAAAATACTTTGGGTTCAACTGGTTAAGTTTATACTTAAACTAATTAAAAGCACTCTTCGGAGTGCTTTTTTTTGACTAAATTAAAACTCGAGTTTATGTTTTTTGTCATTATCTGATAAATAATAGCATATAAAACATTTATAGATTTTTTAGGAGAATATAAAAATGGCAAATCCAACTAAAGATAAGTTCGGAGTACCGATAGACGAGGCTAATAAAAAAGCAGGCATTTTAATGCCTAAGTTAAAGTATCGTTTCCGTGTAAACTTTTTGTCGCCTTTTGCAGGTTCACAAAATTCAACATCACTAACACAAAATGTTCAAAGTGTAACTAGACCATCTGTTAGTGTTGACGAAGTAGAAGTACACAGTTTTAACAGTAAAATTTATGTACAAGGCAAGCATACATGGCAAACAGTAGATGTTGTTATTCGTGATGATATTACTAACAGTGTTGCTAAACTTGTTGGTGCTCAAGTACAAAGACAAGTCAACCACTATCAGCAAACAACTGCTGCTTCAAGTAACGACTTTAAATTTGATACTGACATCGAAGTACTAGATGGTACTGAAATAAGCAAACCAACTGAGTTTTGGCGTTTAGAAGGATGTTTCATCCAAAACGTTACTTACGGTGATCACGACTATTCAGCAGCTGAGTCACAGATTGTTACTTTAACATTAAGATTTGATAATGCTACACACGAAGCGGGTACAAATAACGTTAACGGTAGAGCTGGTAATGAATCACCATTCACAGCCGCAGCAACAGGTTTAGTGACTACTAGCCCAGCAGGTTAAGAAGGTAACTAACTATGCCATCTTTCTTTAGGAATTGGCGTAATGCAGACAGGTTTAAACCTGATGTTACGCCACCTAGACAAAAGTTTCAAGGGTTTGTGGAATTTCACTTTAACCCTAGACTGGCAAAAGCAATGGATAATTCCGGGTCTTTTAGAACACAGATTAGTTCTCTGGTTCAAACTTGTAAAATACCAGAAATATCTTTTGCTACAACAATCAAAAGACAATACAATCATCGCAGAGTTATACAGACAGGGGTCGATTACGGCCCTTGCAGTATGACAGTCATTGACACTGTGGCTAACGAATGGCTTACTTTGTTTATGAAGTACTTTGCATTTCAATATAACGATCCTCGTAATAGAACAGGCACCGGTGATGGCACTACAAGAGATGGCGATCCTAAGCAATGGGACACTAATGCTACATCTACTATTGCTCCAGCCTCTTTTATGTCCAGTGCATGGAAGAGCAATGACGCAGGAATGGATATACACGAAGAAACACATTTTATTGATAGTATCAGAATAATTCAATACCATGGTGGTAGAGGAGTTGAATATATTTTATTTAGACCTCAAATAACCGGATTTGCCCCCGATGACCTAGATTATACTGATTCTGGCTTTAGAACATTTTCAATAGACTTTGAAATAGAAAGTATGACAGTTAACCAGAAGTTTAACTTTGATTTAGACCAGCAAGATCTAAATAGGTTCGAGCAAAATGTTGATGTATTTGATCTTGTAACAAAATTTTTAACTCAAGGAGTAGACAGAGAAACTCCTTCATATACTAGAAACAATGAATTTTTAGGTAGTCCAGAGAGTCCTAGAACAAGAAGTAAACAAGGAAAATAAATGAGCACCTCATTATATAACACATTTGGTAATGCCACTAAGTATGATATAATCGACGGAGCATTACATGCATTTCTAGATTCTGCTACTGTAAAATTTCCATTACCAGAAGCAAGTTCAGAATTACTTGCAACATTAACACAGGCATCTAACAAAACATTTGATCCTGCAAAAACTAGTATGGTTGAAAGCAAGTTACAAAAAGCAGGATTCAAAAAACCAGCAGCAAAAGCAATGACAGAAGTATTGTTAACAGTGGCTGATGCACAAGGCATAGACCCGTTAGAATATTTTGATGTTAATGAAAATTCACTTAACCTTACAGTTGATGCATACAATGCAATGAATAGTTTACGACCAATAGGAAGTCGTGTTGGTATTGCTGTTCCAACTGTAAACAGTAAAAGCAGGGTCGCAGGCCTAATTCAGCCATGAGTAAATTCGCTCAGGGTGTTTACGAAGTAGTAAACACGCCTAAGTACGCCGGCAATAAAAAACCATATTATAGAAGTAGTTGGGAACTAGCCTTTATGCGTATGTGTGACGCACACCCTAACATAAAAAAATGGGCTAGTGAAAATGTTAAGATACCATATCAAAATCCAGTAACAGGCAAATACACTAACTATGTACCAGACTTTATGATACAGTACATAGACAAAAGTGGTGCTGAACATGTTGAACTTATAGAGATCAAACCAGCAAATCAAACCACAATGGAAAATGCTAGAGGCAAAGGACAGCAGATGCAAGTTGCTGTAAACGCCGCTAAATGGACGGCTGCACAAGAATGGTGCAAACGCAAAGGCATTAGGTTCAAAGTTATAAACGAAGATCAAATATTTCGTAACAACAAACCTCGAAATCCCCGCAAACGCAAAAAGTAACGATAAATAGCATTATGCAATTAGGTAAAGCAGGAATGCAATATAGTCTTTTTGCTGGACAAGTAGCCAGCATGTTAGCCATTGTGCCCATGTTCATGTATGCAACAGCGACACAGTGGGCTATTGGTGCTACTATGTACACTGGTATAATGTTGTTTGGATTAACATTAGGTTACCATAGATATTTAAGTCACAAGATGTTTAAATGTCCTAAATGGTTTGAGCTAGTAATGTTATTCTTTGCACACATAATGATGGTAGGCCCTGCAATACTTTGGGTAGCAACTCATAGAGCACATCATAAATTTACTGATACAGAAAAAGACCCACATAGTCCTTTATTCAAAGGATACTTTTACGCACACTTCTTACAAGTGTTTACAGAACCCAATGTTAAATGGGCAGGTAACTTATTAAGGGATAACTTATATAGGGCACAGGTTAAGTACTATTGGGAGTTTATAGCATTTTATGCACTAGTATTGTCACTAATAGATCCGTTTGCACTAATATATGCTTGGTTAGCACCGGCAGGTTTTGCTAAGTTAATAGGCAGTTTAGTGTTTTCTTATTCACACAGGAACGGCGAAGCACACAATGATTTAGTTGTAGGACTACTTACATTCGGTGAAGGCTTTCACACAATACATCATGAGAAGCAAAGAGAAACATTGTTTCATCCTCTAGACATAGGCGGTAGAACAATACAGTTGATCAAACTAGGATTTAAACAATGACAAAGAAACTAGAAGAAGAATTTAATTTACCACCTATGGACGAAGCACTAGCAAGTGAAAAAGTCCCCCAAGAAACTAAGCAAGAGATTGAGATAGTAAATAACGGCTTAACAGTTGCAGAAAAGATTAATGATGCATTTAAAGAGATTAGAGGATTAGGTGAACACGAAACTGAGATGGACGACATCTCTACTAAAGCACTAGACAGTTATGCACAGCTCATGCAATTAGGTATGAATGTAAGCGATATGGCTGCAGGTAAAATATTTGCCGAGGCTAGTAATATGTTAAAAATAGCACTCGAAGCAAAAGATACAAAAACAAAAGCAAAGTTACAACAACTAGATTTGATG
>QKOA01000027.1_pt1 | contig 12829 bp, 10 predicted proteins | sample 1747831 | NCBI WGS metagenome assembly QKOA01 (sample SAMN09244820, study PRJNA472807) | Marine plankton metagenome, whole genome shotgun sequencing project. | isolation source: viral sequences from seawater | place: USA:Pacific | collected 2013
ATAAATTTATTGACTGGTGCTATCGCCATTTTAGTTTAATGCTAATATTAGAGGAGTAAGTTGTGCTTGAATCGCTCTATTGAAATCTCTTCCACGAATCGTTGAAGTTGTTTGATCTATAGTAAGTCCATCACCAATACGGAAATTTCCTTTTTGGTCTGTGCTTGTAAACGGAACTTGACCCCCGTTAATCGCAACCACTTCATTCTCAGGTATGGGTTGTCCAGCCTGGAATGGGTTAGCTGTATTTATGTCAGTACCTGCACCGATATATTCAAATGAATGTGAACTGGTAATGATGCGACTCAATCTTACAAATTCAATAACCACACCTGAAGCAATTGGATAAGGAATAAACTCATTAAAAACTACAGTTGACAAACCAACTACTGCTGATGTCTCAGTTGCTTCACTTACAGTAAACAAGATTGGATCCATATCAACCTCAAGTTGTGCAATGCCTTCTCCAGAAATAGAGACCACTAAATCCTGATCTGGTAAAAAGTTTCGACCACTATTAATTATATCAACAGAGGTAATTGTTCCAGCAGCACTTACATTAGGTGAGAATTCAGGTAATATTGATTCTGGACCTAGTGGTGTTGCAGGAATACCATTAGAATCAACCAATGTAATGATTGGTGGTGCAGCAGCAGTATAATCACCATCATTACCTCCATTTATAACTCTAAGTCCTCGAACTAATTCTAATGGTTTTGTGATGGTTGCACTTGAAGGACTATCTGCATAATCATTCATATTTAAATGGAAGTATGCACCCTGTCCATCAAATGGAGTACGATTATTATTTAACTGATCTTGTGTGTTTGTTGATATGATTCGATCTGCTCCACCTATTGTAGAGGTAGATGTTACACCATCAAATTCTAAATCACCAAATCCATCTGCTAATAATCCTAGTCTTCCAAATGAAGAGTTAGAGTTTGTAAGATCACATTGTCCACCAGATGTGGCAGCGATACCAATGTCAGAACAAATTGTAAAAATCGAAACTAATTGAGCATAAGCGTTATTTGATAACGATACACCAATACCTGCTTCATTATATTGTGTAAATGAATCACACACCATTGATTTTAAATCTTGACCCAAATCATTTGTACCTGTAAAAGCAGCATCTGCATGATCACCATTAATTTTCATACCAATACTCTTTGACATAAAATTAGTGCAGTTACGAATATAAGGTGAACGCCACCTTCCAGCAGAACCCTCATTTGCTGGTCCCAAATCTGTAAAACCAGTCGCTGCTTGAAAAGCAAAACCTGCTGCGACATCAGCAGCGGTTGGTGGAAATGCTACAGCACCACAATTAGAATGATCATCATTAATATTAGCACCTGTAAAACTTAAATTCTCTATCAAACATCCTCTTCTAACATGAAAGAAATCCCTATTTTTATTTTCTGGTATTAATAAAACTAATCTTAAGTCTTCACCATTTATAGCAACATCATCCCTCAAACCAACAGGATTATTTTCTAGATATGTGCCACTTCTAACTCTTATTGTATCTCCTGATTGAGCTACTGCAGCAGCAGATCCAATAGTATACTTTGCATCACCTTCAAGTAATCCACTATTTGTATCACATCCATTTTTTGTGACCCATATAGTTCTCTTTGTTTGTACACCAGATGGTCTCCAAGAAACACCCACTCCCACACCACTTGTATCAAATGATGATAAACGGTAGTCAGTCTTACATATTCCTACCCCATTATTACCAAAGAAATCAATTATACGTTTATCTAATTCTAAATCACCAGTTATCTTTGCATCTCCACCCACATCAAGATTTTCACATACATTAAGATTTTTACCTATTCCTACACCACCATCAATAACAGCAGCACCAGTTGTACAACTTGTGGATTGTTCTTGAGAATCAACATCTAATCTACCACCGATGACTGCATCTTCTCCCACATTTAGTTTAAGAGCGATTCCTACCCCACCATCTATTACAGCAGCACCAGTTGCAATATTAATTGATTGTGTAGTATCATCAACATCTAATCTTCCTTTTATAACTGCATTTACGCCAACATTTAAGTTTTTCTCTATCCCAACGCCACCTTCAACTATTAGTGCTCCTGTATCTTTATCAGTGGAATCAGTTGTTCCTAAAATTTTTGTATCATCACCTACAAATAATTTCTTGACAATCCCAACACCACCATCTATTTGAACTGATGCATTTGTAGTGCTTGATGCATCTAACGTACTATTGAATGTGGTATTTCCATCTACATCGAGAGTGTTGTTTAGTGTTGTAGCACCATTAACATCCAACTGAACTCCAACAAAGAGAGTACTTCCATTGAAAGTTAAATTAGCATCATCTTCTATCTCCCCACCAGCTCCAGCAATAACAACACGATCATTTGTTAGGTCTTCTACTTTGAAAGTATTTGCCTGACCACCAGCATTTATGTCAAGAAGACCATCAGTGGTGGTTGCTTCAAGTGTAGTATTACCATCTACATTAAAATCAGAATCAAAATCAACATCATCAGTTGCATGTACAGTTCCAGTTATGTCTAGTTGAGCAGAAGGATTATTATTGTTTACTCCAACTTTAGACATCCTATAGATGTCATTCGCACCAATATATCCCCACAAATCCATTGTTTGTATATCTACTATTTGAGTTGGGTTTGATGGATTTGGTATAGGTACTAAAGTATCATGACCAGTACCTTGACTGTCTATCTGTTTAAAATTAAAAACTGTAAAAGATTGTGCAATACCAGTTTGTGGAATATACTGACCTTCATCTTGAACAAATACACCTTCAGTAAATGATGGTTCAAAAGACACCCATCGAATACCAACTTCATCACGGTTCAAAAAGAAACCATTTCCACCAGGTGATCCAGCAGAGTCGTAAATATTTCTGGCTATATGAATACTTCCATCAACATCTAATTTTAATTCACCCTGTGTATCGCCATTATACTGTGAGTTATTTTTAGCCCAATCTCCACCAACACTTGTAGTACCAATACCAACTGTTCCTATCCCAGTTACTACAAAACTATCCTCACCCTGATTTATTTGGAATTTATCTACAGGTTGAGTAGTCCCAATACCCACATGACAATCATTAGTAACAACAAGACAATTACTATCTACCTGAAATTTTCCTACAGGTTGAGTTGTTCCAATACCTACAGCACCTAAATCAGTAACATTGAAAGAAGTTTCACCAACACCTACTTGAAATCTATTATCAGGTTGAGTTGAACCAATACCAACTCGACCTCCAACTTGACCATCTAAGTCAGATGTGCTTGATATTGCAACAAATACTGTACCAGCAGCACCAACATTATGTCTTTGAAAAACAGTTAGGTAATCAGTTTCAATGTCAAAGTGAAATGATGTGCCAATGAAAGTTGATAGTCCACTTACAAATAAATTTTCGTTGATTGTAGCATTATCAAAATCAACATCTGTAAAATCAATATCAGATGCTTCTATATTAGCGTATAGTGTCCCGTAAACATAAACATCATCCAAGAATTCGGTTTTTTCACCAAACTGATTTGCATTTGAATCATAATTTGGATTTGTAACTTGACCTTTTTTAAATCCTGGCATCAGAACCCTCCAGAAGAAAATGCATTAGTAATAACATTTTGTCCAACTTTTGTTCCAGCAAATGTACGTGCACCAAAAGTAACACCTCTGGGTGCAAGGTTTCCTGTCAAAGCATTTGTATTTAAATTTGGAGTGTCTAGAAATATACTATTCGATCCAATCAATGTTAAATTTTTTGAAGATTTTACAACAAGATTATTATCTGCTTCTACTGTTATATTTGTACCTTTTATTAATATATCACCATTCTGTTCAGCAGTTATTGTGACATCACCATTTTTTCCAACAATATTAACACAGGTTCCACCCTGTTTAGTTACTCCACCAACAATTGTTAAACAATCATCATTAAAGATATTCATCTGACCATCTTCAGTCATTCCCCACAAACCAGTCTGGTTATTCTGCTCCATGATTTGTTGGTACACACTTCCACCACCAAAACCAACAGTGGGATTACCCGTGTTAACTCTGAAATTGGGTCTTTCATCAAAGTCCCATAAAGCCCAATTTTGAAGATCTGGATTTATTGCCATAGTTATATTCTCGTATTAATATTTATTAGTAACCATACCCACCGCCACCTGATGGAGGAGAACTAGGTGGTGAAGATGGAGGAGAACTAGGTGGACTCTCTGGAGGATCCATAGATGGAGTGCTTGGAGTTGAAGTATCTGTTGTTTCAGTTACAGGTGATGACTGTTGTAAAGTAACTGTTGTGGAGGTAGATACTCTTGCAGTTGACGATCTACTTTCTGCTGGTGTGTCATAAATTGTCGAATGAGCAGTAGTAGTATGAGCAGAACCAACCATCTTTGCACCTGTAGTGGGATGAACGTGGAAAGATCCATAATAAGGTTCACCATTAATATATCCTACAATACCATCTCTCGGAGTGATACAATCAATAACTTGTTTTGTCTCACCTTGATATGATGGTCTCGGAGCAATTTGTGGTTTTATAATTGCACCAAATCCAGTAGTTGATTCAATGAATAATTTTGGAAATCCATCTACAGGTATAACATTAAATAATGCTGCATTAGGTGGTATTACATTTAATATTCGTCCTTGTTCATCTAAAATCTTCTCATATTCATTTCCAACATTATCAGTAATTCTATCATTTGCAGTATAATTTTCACCTGGACTTATAACTGCAACGTGATCTACTGTATATTCATTATCATTAGAGTTTTCTTCAATCACAGGATAATTTTCACCAGGTGTCACAACGTAAACATCAATTACTTGTTGATATGATGGTGATGATGGATCATAATCAATCACTGCTCTTGCATGTGCACCATATCCCTGTTCACAATTATCCGTGACTTCAACTAAAGGAGGAACAGTATATCCTTGACCTGGATTCGTTAATTTAATTCCAATAAGACTACCAGTTTGTTGTGCAAATGCATCACCCACTAAAGCTCCTATAATTGGTTCTGCCAATGAACCTTCACCATCTGCTCCAAATAATTTTATCTGCACCCCTCTACAATTTGATGGAGGAGATGCCTTACAATCTCCAGTGTAATTAGGATCACTAACATTGCTATTCATAAAATCAAATTGACCAAATCCAAGTAATGAACCAGCGATACCACCAGGTGCAGCTGCTGCTTCCTGTAATGATTGAGCAGCATTAGCAGCTGCCATTATCATTTCACCTGTTACACCTGGTGCATTCAAAGGACCTTTACCTAAACTCCAAACACCAGTTTTCATATTTGCTGTACCTGGTGCAACACAATTAATTGCCTCCTGTATTCCAAGTAATCCCTCTGCCTTTCCTCTCAAATCATTTATTAAATTAAATCCCCCCAATATCTTACCAACACCACCTAACTCAGGACCGAGAGCATCACCTATACCATTCACAATTTTGTTAAAAATTGCACCTGTAAATTGCTCAGACATACAGGCAGTTGAATTTTGAACATTATCCAAATATGATGTTAATAATGATCTTACATCACCTAACATACTATTACCAACTGCTTCCATCACACAAGGAAATTTAGTTTGTAATGCTGCTACAGGATTTACCATTGCTGTTTGTGCTGCTGTACCTGCTTTTTTTGCAATCGCTGTGTTTTGTGTTGCTGCGAGCACAGTCGCAAATACATTTGAATATAATAAATCGAGTCCAGAATTTAATTTTGGAATGAGAGATGTCATTGCAGTTTTTGTTAAATCACTAGTAAATGAATTTGATATGTTNGTAATTTTCTTAGAATAATTTGATATTAATTCATTTTTTATAGGACCTGTTGCATTTGCGNATGATGCTGTAGCGTTCTTTAAATTATTTTGAATTGCAGTTTGTGCTGGCGTTCCAGCAAAAGATACANCTTGACCCATTGCATCTGATGTTGACCGAAACTCTTNACCTGTTTGTTGTTTTAGATTATCAATTAATTTTTTGTCTGCATTNATAACTGGTGAATTTGTNNNTGTGACTATCATCACCAGATTCATTTTTTACAATTGNNTTATTNCCAGGTGTTGTNTCTGNTGTATATCCNGAGAAAGGNGTAAANGGTGATGGNGGTTCTTTNTTAACAACATANCTTGAATTACCTATTACACCAAAAATAACTGGTTGCTGTGCATCATCTCCATCTAAAAAGAAACCAACAACAATATCACCTTGTGTTACACGAATTTTCTTTTTTGTTCCTCCTTTTCCTGAACCATGATTGGTTGGAAGAAGAACAGTTGCCCAAGGTAAATCTTCATCAGCAAGTTCTGTAGTATTTTGAGGATGATATCCCATAATACGAACTTTGACACGATTACCCCAAGCATCTGGTCTTTTATTAAATTGAAGTGCCCAACTTTTCGCAGGTGGTATTTGTCCAATCCACCAACGGAATCCATCTTTACCAAGAAAATTACTTTTTAGAAGAAGATTTTCAATCATTTATCCTTTTTCCCCATAGTATCTCTTATTAATTTTAATTTAGTAAATGAACCTTTATTATCATAATAATGCACTAACTCCTTAATCATATATAGACCACTTTGCTCATTATCCCTTACCTTCACTTTATCTCTAGTTATTTTAGCAAAGTTCATTTTAATAATGCTTCCCGCAGTAAGTTGTGTGTTAAGTGGAATCGTTGCAGTGAGAACTTGAGTGAAAATTGTATTATATCTCATCATTGCTTGAGAATGATACTCCATAGGATCGGCATTTTTCTGTCTTGATTTTGATTCTTTCTTCTCAGTAATCCCAAAATCTAAAACACCTGTCATATATCGACTTGGCACATCTCCAAGAGATTCATTTTTTTTATCTACTGGAGGTAGGAGTATCTCAAAATCCCTTCCAAGATTCTCCATCTTTTTAGCATATTGAGAGACCTTAAATAAACCTTGTTGCGGTGTAGTAAAAGTACTATCAATAGGATTATAATATATTCGATAAGTACAATATGCACCTTTCTCCAAATTCTCAATCATTTTTTGATTTCTTACAGTACTAAACTCCAAAATTTTATAATCTTTATTGGGATCCTGATTATCAATAATTCCTGGTGAATAAGTATATTCAGTGGGGAATGGTTCTTGATTTATCAAACTATCAATAGATCTAAAATGATATCCTATATAAGTTTCAAAAAAGAAATAACCAGCAGTTGCATCACCACCAGATACATTTCCTGGTACTGATTTTGTTGCTAACCAAGTCAGCGTTGTAAATGGTTTTTTCATGTTTCCTATGAAACCATAAGGATTCTGCGTCTCATCAATATCTACATTTTTATCAGACACTAAGTAATTTTTAATAATCTCCTTTACACTATCAGATATTGGTTCTGATGATGGAAATTTTTTTCCTATTCTTGCTGTTTCATTTGTTATTGCTTCTCTTGAAACTAAATTTATAGTAAAAGTTTCTCTCTCAGCACTAACCAGCACATTTGTAATTGAAGCAACATATAACTCATTACCATTTTGTTCAGTAAATTCAATTCCAGGTCCTTCGCTTGTCGCAGGTATTTTTATGCTTACCTTTTCACCCCCATTTAATGGTAAACCATTATATACAGAACTTATATCATCCTCTTCATCAATAACAGCATTACCTGTATTAACAATAACCGCTTGTGCAGTAATCATTGGAGACAATACATTTTCAAAATAACTAAAAGTAATTATACCATTAGATAAATCAACAGTTTTTGAACCATCATTTGATCTTATCTCGAATATTTCGTATGAACTTCTATCTTGTGCTGCCATATCTTATTTTAGAATTACGCTTTGAAAATCAAGCAAAGTTTGTTTGCTATTGTGACCAGAAATCACTTTTACAGAAGATTTTTGTGGTATAGCAGGGATTTGAACGCTTGGTGCATCATTTTGACCACTAATAATAAATGTTGTGCGTGGTTTTCTTTTTCCCTTAAGTTTATTTACCTCTCTTTTTATTGGTGTGATTGATTTTTCAAGTTTTTGTGGTTCAACTTTTTTACTTGCAGTTTTATTTTCGATATTACCTTGCTCATTATCACTATCAAATGATGACATGGGAGGTGCAGCAGCAGTTGTCGCTGTCCTTGAATCAGAGGGTTTTTCTGGTGTAACAGATAGAGGTGTCTCTTCACTACCAACTCCTTCAATATTACTTGCGTCTGCAATTGAATCTGCAATCATTTCTTCATTATCTTGAGGCACTAACTGATCATTAGGTACTAACTGATCATTAGGTACTATTTCACCACCATCAGTTGGCACGAATAGTTCTGGACCTTCCTCTCCTACAATATAAGGGGTGCGTCCACTAACTTCACCACCCTCTGCTCTACCTTCAATTTCAAAATCAGCAGCAACAAGATTTTGATTTTCACTACCTTCTATTGAATTTCTAACTTCATTTTCTTGCTCTGGTGTAAAACCATCTTTTTCTTTACGTTCAAAATCTTCAACACCCTCTCCCACTCCAATTTTTTTAGCAACCTCTCCTGCTGATGCAATATCTTTATCTCTAGCAAAATCATTAACAGATTCAATAAAATCCTTATTTAATTTTGTTACAGTTGCCTCTGACTCATCTATTGTTTCACGAATTTTCTTATCATCTGCACTAAAATCAAATCGTTTGAATTGTGCTAAAAAGTTATCTACACCTGTGGAAATAGATTCAAAAAAGTTTGACATACCTTCTATAAACCCTGTAAAAACACCTACAACTCTAGTAATTACTTTAAAAAGTTTTTCAAATGCTTTAATTATTTTTGGTAAATTTAATAATGCCCATCCCAAAATTAGAGTACCAACAAAGTCTAATATTCTTCCTAAAAATCCCTTTGTGCTTTTTTGTATTACATTTCCTTGCCTTTTCGTAGCACCACTCACAGACGATGCTTCAAGTTCATCTTCCCTTTGTCTTCTTAAGACATTCTCTCTTCTTCTCTTAAAAAATTCTGCATCTTGACGAATTAATTTACTTTTAAATAAATTTGTTTTTCTAGTTTGTTTTAATAACTCACTTGACCGTGTTCCAATCGAAACTAAACCCTGAGATAAGTTAGTAACAGATTTACGTATTGAATCAATTCCTATTGATGATTTTCTTAGTGAGTCTCTTCTTGTTCTTATACTCATGATCAACTAACCCCCGTTAGAGATGTAGCATATAACGTATGCAAATTATTATTATCAAATAATATATTAGGTAAAGTTACAGAGTCTTTTGAAGGGTCAGATTGTATTGAAGATTGTTGATTATTTTGCCTATTGGTACTTAAATTAACTATTTGTGATCCATCTTCATCAAATTTACTTATTTCATCTGCTACTTCCATCTTATCGTTTTTCATAGGTACAATAGAATTTGCACCATTAGCATTTGCAGGTGTAAAATCTGTCTCTTTTAATTCTGGTAGATTTTTTTCATCTTTAGATAAATTTACATCTTTATCTTTTTTCTTTCCAAATCCAAATATACCTAAAATGCCATCATACAATTTCCTTATTGCTTCTTCACCAGCGATACCACCTGCAAGAGTAAGTATTCCATATAATATTCTGGCACCAGGTATAGGCAATGCTAACATAGGTGCAAGTAATTTAGCAGTTGCAGCTGAAGCAGCAGCAAAACCAGCAGCAGACGCTAATGCTTTTCCAATTCCATCACCCGTCGCCAAGTTTATAACAAACGTTGCTATCGGTCCTCCCAATCTTTTGAATAGGGTTTTAAGTCCACCTTTAACACCCACAGCACCTAATAATTTTCCTAATATATTTTTACCAGGTAACTTATTAAAGAGTTTTATAATCGTATTTTTCAAAGGATTCAAACCCATCTTTGCTGGATTTAACATCGCTCCTTGAGTTCCTTTTCTTGCTACAATATCAGTAGTTGTTGGAAAAAGTCTTTTCCTAACGGGATTTGTAACTCTTTTCAGAAACCCTTCTTTTGGTGGAGTTTTTTTAGTTTTATCAACATTAATTGGCAGTGACGGTGAAAAACCTCCTGAACCTTTACCAGCACCTGCTCCTTTTTCCTTACCAAAAATATTTTTCAAAAAATCGGATATTTGCTGAAAAAATCCTAATCCTAAAATTGATTGTCCTATACCTTTAACAATTCCACCTCCGAATAATCCAGCAATTCCCAATCCAGCTGCCTTTTTAACAAGACCAGCAAGTAAAGTTTGAACTCCTTTTAGTCCTACTCTTAATAAACCTCCAAATGCAACTCTTGCAACATTTCCAGCAAAAACACCTAATATACCTAATACTTTCTTTACACCTATCGAGAGAGCCGTAAAACTTCCTACTATTACAGTCAATCCTACAAAGAATTGGTTTTTAAGTGTATTAATCTTTTCCACATTACCCTCAGACATCGCCTGAAGTATGTCAATTCCTTTCATTGTCAACCAACCACCAGCGAGTGTGAATAGGAAAGAAGTTAAATTACCTAATACTCCTTGAGTTTTAGCAGCAATTCTTTGAACTGGTGAAAATAAGGCTGATTGTATTTTATTTTCTAGTGCACTTTCTTTTCCCTCTCTTAACCCCTGCTCTGCTAATATCCTTTCTCTATTCTGTCTTGCTGCTTCTCTTTGTCTTTCTAAATTATCGCTTATTGCTAAATTTTCCTTCACACCATTCAAAGTAAAATTAAGAGAGGATATTTGCGATGAAACACTTTGAAGTTGTTGTGATATATTTGTTAATGCTAATGAATTTTGACTTAATAAATTAGTTGTTATAGGGTCTGGTTCTGCTTGAACAGGTTCTTGTCTTTGTACTGGTCTAAAAACACTAGAAGTTACCGACCTTCTTACGGCTCTTATACCTCCTGCGATTGGTGATCCAAACTCATCCATTGCGTTCTTGTTGTGCTTTTAGATTTTCCTCTTCGATATATTGTTGGAGAAGCGAAATGTAAATTTCTCTCTCCCACGGTATCATGTTTTCAAGCTCTGTTAAGCTATATTTATGGTGCTGCATCAAGGCAAAGTTCAATTTATAGTATGACACTAAATCCTCATGTGCCATACTTATCCGAAAAAACTCTGCAGCCCCTCTACCGTAATTTCACTTTCAACTTTAGTGTTAGGATTCATTACCTTAACAGTGTGAGAAAGTTTTGGCATTGTATCAAAAAATTTCTCAATATCTTTAAATTGAGATGAATTAAGTTGTTCTAGAAAGTCAACTAATTCTTTCTTTGTACAATCCTCTTGAGTCCAAGACTCTTCATCTGAGTATACTTGATCAATACAAGATGCGATGAGTTCAAAAGTATCATCTACTTTAACGTTACCCGCATCAAAATTAGATTTAATAAACTCATTAAGAGATGGGTATCTCATTTTTAAGGTAAAAGTATCATCTAGTTTAATATCTGTCTTGTGATCTTTTGATTTTTGTACTTTTATAGAATCAATGTTAATTGACATTGGCACTTGTGTTTTTCCATCATCAGGACAAGTAACCATCACTTCAATCTGTTCTCCAACAGATTTACCACGTACATTTAAAAACAAATATTCAATGTCAAAGGTAGATAGTTTTTCAACTTTTATTCCCTTTGTCAATATACAAGATACTAAAATACTTTTTACAGCATTTGCTATCTGTTTTTGATCTTGAGACTCTAAGGCAATTATTAAAATCTTCTCCTCTTTTACAAGAAATGGTCTATATTTGATCTTTCTATTTGATGAGGGAAGAACCAACTCATATGTTGGCGTTGCGATTTTTGGTAAAGGCATAATATTCTGAGCACTTCAGTGTGATTATTTATAGAGGTTTTTCAACCTTTAAAATATAGTTAATCCTGGTCCAAGATCTCTACCAGCTAATGTTTGTGTATTACTTGTTGGACTGCTACTATTGTTTGAACCTGGTCCAGAGACTGGCAAATTTGAATTACTTATTCCCGTTATAGCACCGAATGCATCTTGATTAATAATATTTGTACTATAAGCGACACTACCACCATCTTTGATAGGATTACCTCTTAAACCAAATATTTCATTAAATGCTCTTCCTAAATCTCTTGCTAATGATGATGATTCACCACATATATACCTATCAAAACTAAAAGATGCTGATGCTTTTAAAACTTGTGAACCTTGATAAGATACTCTTGTAGAATTTAATGCTAAAGGAAATAAACCAATAAAACGATATTCTAAAAAACGATTATGATCTCTCTCAAACTTTACAATTTTTGTCTCATTTGATTTATAATCTGCGGGATAATTAAGTTCATAATGATAAGCATCACTTGTTGGATCAGGTATTGCTCCAGTTATATACTCCATCCAATGCTCTAAAAACTTCATCGATTTATACTCATTATCAACATAAAATTCTAGATTGATTTGAGTAAAATTACGAGTATGTGCGAATCTTTCAATGACACCCTGAAAATTACCACGAGTATCAATTGATGCTAAAGCACTACCTGGTAAAACTGCATTACTGCATAATAATCCTGCATCTTCACCAACAAATCTATCATTTACTCCCTTTCTTCTTAAATATGAACGCAACCCGTTTCTATTAAAACTATGGGGTAAGGCAAATTTTACAATGTAATGTGAAGATTGTGCTACATTTTGAAATCTTGGTAACAAATCAGATATTGGTCTTGGTCTTGGTGCTGGCACTCTAAATAAAATTACATATCATATGTATTTAGATGTCTTATAAGGGAAAATACTAC
>QKOA01000007.1_pt1 | contig 12765 bp, 14 predicted proteins | sample 1747831 | NCBI WGS metagenome assembly QKOA01 (sample SAMN09244820, study PRJNA472807) | Marine plankton metagenome, whole genome shotgun sequencing project. | isolation source: viral sequences from seawater | place: USA:Pacific | collected 2013
CGACTCGACTGTTAACAGTAACAATAACAGCGAAGACCGCTCAACCAGTAACACCTACAACGGCGCTGGTTCATCCAGTGAAATACCAGTAGGTAGCGCAATCGCCCCATCTTACCTTAGCTCTGGCGCTGAGACTTGTTTACAAGGCTCTGGTGGATCATTTCAGACAGGCGTATTGGGGGTGGCTAGAGGCTCGTTTAAGCGTGACCCGGACTGCTCCCGCAGACGCGACGCTAAGGTTTTATCTGACCTCGGTATGCGTGTGGCGGCGGTGTCCAGAATGTGCGAGAGCGTCGACGTTTGGCGCAGTATGTTTCTATCAGGCACGCCATGCCCAATCCTTAAAGGTAGCAAGCTTGTTGTTGGCAAGCGTGCGTTTCTGGTAATGAAAACAGAACCTGAAACTTATATTCCGGACTATTCAGAGAGATCTGAGTGGTATGACAAAATCCTACAAATTGGAGTACAAGCAAATGAGAACAACAGTGATGATGTTATTAGCATTAGTGATCGGTTCCGCACAAGCAAACCAACTAGATGATCTCATAAACGCTTCTAACGCTATAAAAACACAGCTAGATACTGGCACTAAGCTTGTCGGCGCCGCGACCTCATACGCTCACACGGGCGAGGGTATGTCGGACGGAACGCTGTCTCAATCAGCACACATAACATCAGAGCAGTTATCTGCATACAACGAAGCCCTTGTAAACATGGCCAGCTATCAGCCGTATGGTGATTTGTCATCTGTACTCGAAAGTAAAGCACAGCAACAGTTGGAGCTGATGGACGAGGCAATAACAGTGTTTTCGACCGCCGTTGTGGAAATGGCTACCGTTGTAGAAGTTGCTGAAATGGCTACATCTGCTGAAACACCAAAACAGGAAGAGCAAGTCCAAGAGTACGTTGTTAGCAACGCTGAAGTATTGCAAGTATCACAAGACACCGTTGATGAATACAACCAGTCAGTCGACGATATTGAATCGCACGCCAATTCGGCGGTGGCGTACCTAAGTGTTGCCGCATCAGATGACGCTATGTCGTTTTTTGAGCAGTCTATCGAAAACGCAAACACGACAGCAGAGCAAACAAACATTTTTTATGACGCCAACGCACAGTGGGTTGCGATGGGGTATCCGACAACGCGCAACCTAAGCGCTGTCTTGTTAAACGGTCAGGATGGCATTGGGTTAGATCTGTATGTTACCGAGGCAGATGTTTTGCTTGTTGGTGCTGACAGTGAATATTATTTAAACGGTCTTACCGCACTTGGCTATGACTGCTTTATGACGCAAGAGTGTGAGTAATGAATCTTGCAGAGACTGAGCTAAAAATAGGCAACACGTCATTTAAGGGCGTGTATATCGCGATACTGTTGAGCTTGGCAACCACGTTAGGGTCAGGGATCTGGGCGGCAAGCACATTATATAGTCGCCTGGTCGATGTAGAAGCGCGAAGCATACCTAATGTAAAGCCGCTAGAAGAACGTGTAGGGCTTATTGAGCAAGAGCTAGAAGATAACTCAGTGTCATCGCTACAGGGTAAGTTAGCTGAACTAGGCACAAACCTCATAGTTATTAAGGATCAACAGACGGGTCTGCTGTTAATACAGAAACAGGTGACCGACTTAGAAAAGCAAATAGAGTCTATGAAAGGCACGGTAGCTAAGAGTGAAGTTATTGCTAAAGACATGGGCGATGTAGGTGACAAGCTTGCTGATTTATCGCGAAACGTCGAGGAGTTGTGGCAAGGACTTGACTATTTATCAAACCCATTGAGCGCTAATTAATAACATTTTTGGAAATACATTCAACTTGCGGTAGAATATACAACTATATGATGTACTCGACTGACGCTAGGTCAATCGGTCAAGCGGGTGAGTTCTTAGCCGCTTCTGTACTACAACGCCATTTCAGGGCGATAGTGCTACCACAAACCCCAGAACCCTACGATTTACTTGTTGAAGATGACACTGGTCGTTTTTACAAATGCCAAGTAAAAACAACCGCTGGTGTAGACACTGTAAACAATCACGACTACTTCAGATTTAGAGCGCAAAAAAACAAGTACGGGAAGGGTAAGCAATACACCGCAGACGAGGCAGACTTTTTTGCGTTTGTTTGTCTTCCTAAGCGGCTTGTGTGGTTTGTAGATCAACCCAGCACAAAGCGTTGCAACAGGATACGGGTTGATGAAATGAATTTAGAAGTCGAAGAGCAAACATTAAAAAACACAATGGAAAACATACGCAATGTTTAAGTATTTCAAGTTACAAGATTTTGACTGTCAAGAGACAGGTGAAAACAGAATGGAAGAAGAATTTATTCACAAGCTTGACGAGTTAAGAGAGAGCTGTGGTTTTCCATTTATTGTGACAAGCGGCTACAGAAGTCCTAGCCACAGTATTGAAATAAAGAAGGCAAACGGTGGCGGAATGCACACAAAAGGAATTTCCGCAGACATAAGGATCACCAACTCAAAGGATCGACACACGATTATTAAAAACGCTATGGCGCAAGGGTTCACAGGAATTGGAATACATAGAACCTTTGTCCATGTAGACACACGACTGGATACCGCCAGAGTATGGCTTTACTGAGAACTGAAAATATGACTGAAGAATCTAAGCAAGCACTTGATGTGGTTGCCGCATCAACTGGCCTATTGAGCCTAGTCGCGTGGCTACCGCCTCTCGCATCTTTGTTAACGATTGTTTGGATGGGAATCAGAATTTACGAGAGCGACACCGTTCAGGCCCTGATTCAAAAGCTCAAATGAATATCTTAGGTGGCGTTATAAGCGCCGTAGCTGACTTAGGTAAAGGATATCTAAGTAACAAGGCAGAAGAAAAGCAAGCCAAGCACCAAGCCAAACTCAAGATCATTGAAAGTGATTCCAACTGGGAATCCAAGATGGCTGACGCTACAAGTAACTCATGGAAAGATGAGTATCTTGTGCTGGTGCTAACTTCGCCACTGTTCTTTATAGGGTATGCGGTCGCAGTCGACGACCCAACCATCATTGACCGGGTAAAAGCAGGAATGGACGCACTGGGCGACCTACCTGATTGGTACGCTTATTTATTATTTGTAGCTTGTACAGCGTCGTTTGGCGTTAAAGGCGCAGACAAACTTATGAATTTGAGGAAGAAATAATGGGTTTAGAAACCGGAACGCATATAAACAACTTAATTGTAACTAACCCTACAGACGCAGATGATGTTCGAGATGGTTACGCGCACTTACAGTTGTTAAAAACCACAATCAAAAACACGTTTCCACAAGTTACTGGCACTGTAACTAAATCGCATACCCAAATAAACAATGCGGTAACTGACGTTGCCAATGCGGCATCGGCTAACACGGCGAGTCAGTTGGTTGCCAGAGACGGTAGCGGTAATTTTGCCGCAGGAACTATTACAGCCGCACTAACTGGTAATGTTACGGGTAACGTCACGGGTAACGTCACGGGTAACGTCACGGGTAACGTCACAGGTAATGTGATAGGTAACACTAGCGGTACAGCCGGCTCTTTAGCTAACTCACAAACAATACAGCTCACCGGCGACGTCACAGGCTCTGCTACTTTTAATGGAACAGCAACAGCCTCAATAACGGCAACCGTCACTGACGACTCGCACAACCACACCATTGCAAACGTAGATGGTTTGCAAACGGCGTTAGATGCCAAGCTAGAGAACATTCTTAATCTTTCATACCCAGTAGGTTCTATCTACATCACGGTAGACCCGCTGTTTAACCCAGAAACCACATTTGGTGGCAACTGGTCACCGTTTGGCGCGGGTAGAGTTTTGGTTGGCTTAGATTCAGGAGACGCACAGTTTGATACTTGTGAAGAAACAGGGGGAGCAAAAACACACACATTGACTGTCAATGAGATGCCAAGTCACCAACACAACAGTAATGTAATGTCTGAAGATAACAGAGCATATATAGGTGACACTTATGCGTTAAGCCATAAAGGTTTAGATATTGGATCACACGGCACGCAGGCACCTAAAACATCTAACACAGGTGGTGGTCAAGCGCACAACAACTTGCAACCATATATAGTCGTCAAAATGTGGAAGAGGGATCCAGATTAATGAGTTTTGTACCGCTAAGAGGTATTGGCTCTGGGGGTTTGGTTACAGACCAAGACCCTTATGATCTTGAACTGACTCAGTTTCCTGACGGCAACAATGTTCTTTTCGACAACGGGCGGCTAGGTAAAGCTAAGGGGTATGTGGATGCACTTACTCACAGCGCGGCGCCTCACCACGTTCAAGCGTGGTCATCGCAAAACAGTTCAGTAATTTTTGGAACTAACACACAACTGTTTAAATTTGACGGAACCTCAACCGCAACAAACATTACTAAGACTAGCGATAGCACAGTCTATAGTAGCAGTTCCCGGTGGCAATCTGAGCAAATCGGTACAGGCGTGATGTTTAACAACGGGTCTGACGTTCCTCAGTTTATTGCGCCAAACGATACAAGATTTAGTGACATAGCTAACTGGCCAACCGGCGTAAGAACGCAATGCTTAAAACCTTATAACTCATTTTTGGTTATGGTTGGCTATAACACAAGCTCAAGCCAACATCCGTTTAGTGTTAGATGGTCAGACGAATATGATCCATCCGGTGTTCCGGGTAGCTACGACATAACTTCAACGACTAACTTATCTGGAGCTAATACGCTTTCAGGTAGCAACGGTAACTTAATAGACCAACTAACCCTTGGAAACTCGCAAATAATTTATGCTGAAAACGGCGTTTACGCTATGGACTTCATAGGCGCACCGTTTGTATTTAGCTTCCGAGAATTGTACACAGATGATGGAATTATTAACCGTGGCGCTTGTGCCTCGTTTATGAATCAGCACCTTGTTGTAGGCAACAACGACATATATCTACACGACGGCAACAGCAAAAAAAGCGTAGCCGATAAACGTGTAAGAGATAGATTTTACAACTCCATCACTAACACAGACGCAATATTTTGTACAACTATGGATCACAGGTCTGAGGTTTGGATAGCTTACTCGGATGGAGAGGCGTCTGATTCAGCTTCAGCTAACAAGGCTATGGTATATAACTGGGCGCAAAACGCTTGGACGTTTGTTGATCTACCTGATGTACGATCAATCACACTTGCAGTGTCGATGGACGACCCCACACAGGGCGACTGGGACGACTTACCTGTTGGACTGTCTTGGTCTGAAACGACCGACCTGTGGAACACAGCGTCACAAACAACAGCCGCAGAGCCTATGCGCGTGTTCAGTGCAAGCACAGGACACTCTAAGATACACCGCTTAGATTACACATACTCCAACACTGCCAACTCTTTTGTTGAAGCAACAAAGATTGATTTGGACAGTGTTATGCAAGTATCTACAAACAGCATCAAACAGTTAAATGGAATATTGCCGCAGATTGAAGGCGCTGGAACTGTAAACATTACTGTGGGGTCAAGTGACACACCGATGGGCGGCATACTTTGGAAGCCTTCAGTTGCTTACAACATCGACACAGATCACAAGGTTGATGTAAGAGCGTCGGGTAGATACTTAGCGTTAAGAATTGAAAGCCAAACGTCTAATGGCCATTGGAAAGTAACTGGCCTTGACTTAGATATTCGTGAGGTGGCTGGTCGATGAGCTATAAGCCTTCATTTAGTCAGTCACTAACATTAGACGGTCTAAAACGCTGGATAAGCTCAGAGCTTGTGCGTATATCTAACGCACTGGTTACAAGTAGTCAGAAGACGAAACTTGAAGTGGCAACTGCTGAACCATCAAAACCACAAACCGGTGAAGTTGTACTCGCAGATGGTACAGACTGGAATCCAAGCAATGGCCGTGGGTTGTATTACTACGACGCCGGGTGGCAACAAGTTGGCTCAGGTGGTACAGGAACAGAAGTTAACAATTTAACCACCAGTGTGACTTGGGCAAATGTTCCTGACGCCAACATTACTGCGTCAAGCGTTACACAGCATCAATCAGCACTTAGCATCACTGAATCACAGATAAGCGACTTAGGTACTTATTTAACTAGCCATCAAGATATATCAGGTAAAGCTAACTTATCAGGCGCTACGTTTACTGGCGATGTGTCGGTTGGCACAGATAAAAAACTATCGGTAGGCGAACAACACACAGTTACTGGTACAAGAAATATTACTGGCGGTTACGAAAACACGGTATCTGGCGATAACAATCTTGTTGTTGGACAGCAAAACACATCAAGTGGCAGTTTTAACGTAATGTTTGGTTATAACAACGATGCGCTAAAAAACCATTCATTAGCCGGTGGAAATAATTCTCAAACTGTTGGATCAAGCTCTTTAGCTGTTGGGTATGCGTGTAAGGCGGGGCAGTCTGATAGGTGGTACTCAACGGCGCTTGGATATAGCTCTGAGGCTCTAGGTACAGCGGCATTTGCGGGCGGAAGATCTGTTTGGTTCGGCGGCACATACAAAACAATGGCAGAAGCTGACGGTAGTTTCGCTTACGGCGGTGGGCCAAGAGTTTTTGAAAACGCGCCAAACTCTATAGCACTTGGCACTATCACACAGTGTGGTGAAACAAGCCCATCTGGCGGTCAAACAGCGGCGCAGTCTATGGCTGTTGGTTTTATGAGCAAGGCATACGCCGATAACAGCTTTGCTGGCGGTAACCAAAGTTACTCGTTTGGTGACACTTCATTTTCTTTTGGTAATGGAGCTGTAGCCAGTAAAGGCTATTCCAACATCGCGCTGGGTAGAGGTATCACAACACCTGTTAGCGGCGGTAATGCTACAACGGTTGGCGCTGTAAGCGTTGGTCAATTTAACGCCTACGCCGTAACAACGCAACAGCATTTTAGCGTTGGTACAGGAACATCCGACGGAGCTAGATACACCTCTGTGTATGTTGGCCCAAGGTCATCATCGAACTCAGGCATTGTTATGAAAGCTTTGAAAGACAGCGCCCCATATTCTAGCGACAGCTCGGCGGCCACTGGCGGTGTGCCGCTTGGTGGTCTTTATAGAACTTCATCTGGTTATGTGCGAGTGAGATTAGCGTAATGGCTATTACATGGGGCGTTAAAGAAATAAAAACTGACGAAAACGGCGGTGTAACTTATGTGCATTATTTTTCTTTTGACGAAGAAATAACAGGTGAAGGCCTCGATCAAATAGTTTACACCGGTTATTACGACGCCTTCGTTGAATATACACCCGATTCGACCTCAGACGGGTACACAGGCTTTGCTGATTTAACTGAAGAACAGGTTATAGCTTGGGTCAAAAACACAATTGGTAGTGAGATGGTAACAACGATTGAAGACGCAGTAGCCGCACAAATTACAAACGCTAAACAGTTAGAGGCTGAGGTTGCTTTTCCTTGGTCAGAATCTGAATAGAAACTAAATTTAAAGTATAGGAATAGAACAATGGGATTAAGTTTTGGATCAAGCAAGTCACGGTCAAACTCAAGCTCTAGCGCCAAGACGTTTGTTGATGAAAGCCAACAGCCGTATTTAGACGACATACGGAGTCAGGCGCAAGACTTAAACGCAAACGCTATGCCTGTAGAGCAGGTAGCTAACACAACCGCAGACATGGCTAACTTAAACGCCAACCAATACGCTGGCGGTAATATGCAAGCGGGTGCTGGTGCGGGCCTTATGTCTCAAGGTGCGGCACAAACCGCTGGCACAGGTCAGGCAATGAACTACGCCACAAACGCAATGGGTGGAACCGCCGGTGCGGGCATACAGACTGCTATGGGTGCGGGACAATCTATGGCCGGAAACGCGGCGATGGGCAGTGCGGCTATGAACCAAGGGTTTAACCCCAATAACGCCAGTCGGTATATAAATAACGACGTGTTAAGCGGTCAGATTGACGCCGCCGCTCGCGATGTTACTCGAAATTTAAACGAAAACACATTAACAGGTATTGCATCTGGTGCGGCTGGAACAGGTAACTCTGGTAGCACAAGAGCCGGAGTAGCCGCTGGTATTGCCGCCCGTGGCGCTGGTGATCGCATAGGCGATATTGCGGCGGGACTTAGAGGCAACGCATACAACCAAGGCCTTAATATTGAAGCTCAGAGAGCGGCACAAAATGCCGGGTTCCAACAACAAACAAACATGGGTAACCAAAACGCATTTAACAACATGATGCAGTTTGGCGCTGGCGTTGGTCAAAACGCATTTAACAGTAATATGCAGAACGCTCAGTTTGGAGCAAACATGGCTCAGAACATTGGTCAGTCCGGTGTTAATAACATGGTGTCTGGCGCAAACATGATGAACACCGGGTTTGATACGGCAATGAACTCAGCTCAGTACGGTCAAGACTATAACCAGTCACTGCTGAACTACGACTACCGCAACCAATCAGCGCCATACACCAGTCTTGATTTCTACAACAATATTGTGGGTGGGCCAAACAACCTAAGCGAATCAGAATCAGAATCTTCAAGCAAATCAAGTAGCTTTAGTTTAGGCATAGGCTAAGAGGAACTAGCGAATGGCGAATAGATATTTCGACACATTAAGAGACCCAACTGAAGGTGATAACCTTCTCGATGCACAGTACCAACCTAACGATGTCATCACTAACCTGTATAAGGACAACCTTGCGCCTTTGCAGATTGAAGATAAGGCCTCGCAAAACCTTGCACAAGCCGCTGGCTTTGTTCAAAACGCTGACGGTAACTTTCAAACGCCAATGCGAGGTATGGCTAACTACGCTGACCAACGTGAGGCGGCACTTCAACAGGCGTACAGAAAGAAGTACGACGAAACTCGTGAAAGTTTAGGGTTTAAAGTTGCAGACACATTAGCAGATACGGGTCGAATGTTTTTATCGCCATTGCTTTGGCTAGGTGGAGAAGACCCAACTAAGTACGATCCAAGTTATCAACTTGAGGCTGGGTATCGTAAGCAATTTGATCAGTCTGAGCAGTTTAGACAGGCGCTGTATACTAAAGTAAATAACGCCAGAACTGCTCGTAGAGACAAAGCCGCATTACTTGCTAAGGATGCACGCGAGGCTATGATTCCATCAAGCTCTGAGGCTAAGAAGCTATATGACTTTGCTCGTCTAACTAACCAAATGGATTTATACAACCTACAAACACCTGAAGCTATTGCTGACCTTACAAACCAACAGCAAATAAACGAAGGAACAGCTTTCCAAATATCTAACAATAGAGTTATTAAAGGGTCAATGCTTACAAGACTTGAAGGTTACGGCACTGACTTTAAGAAGCTCACAGCAGTCGCATCTGAAGCTTACAGCGGATACAACCGCCTAATGACCGCCTTAACAACTGAACAGACAGGTGTAGCCGATATTGCCGCTATTTTTGGGTTTATGAAAACGCTAGACCCGCGCTCTGTTGTTCGTGAAAGTGAGTTCCAAGTTGCGGCTGAGGCTGGCGGCATCTGGGACAAGATGACCAACATTAAAGAGAAATATGCAGATGGTCAAAAACTTCCTGACTCGGTTAGAAAAGAAATGGCAGAGCTATCTACCCTGTTGATGGAAAGCTACAAGGGCTCATACGAGCGCCATCGCGCAGATTACGAAAGTAAAATGGGCTACATGGGATACGGCGGCGATGACGACATCAACACGTTCCTTGGTCAGCGCATGGAGCTTCCTGAATTTAACATTCAACCAACAGGCAACACCATACAGATTCCAGAATTTACCGGAGCTGGCTCTTTAAATTATGGTCTGGACATGAGCGAAGAACAGAAAATTGATCAGCTTGGTTTTGATGCCTTTAATGCATATGGAGACCCAGAATAGTGGAACTTACCTTTCTAGAACAACTGCGAAGATTAGATAAAGCCAGAGCCAAAGGAGATCAAGAAGCTGTTAACGCTATGGTGGCGTTGATGAGAAAAAACGGCAACGACCCTTCACAAGCTCAAAGCGGATCAATCGACATGGACACGGGTGCAGACATAGGCACTCGGCTTGCTGTCAATAACGCTCCTGCCGGTGACAAGTTTGGCGCTATGCAAGCGCGTTACCCAGAGGCCATGCCTTATGGTAAGGACAACTTTGTTTACTACAACCGTGAAACTGGACAGCCTCAAATTTATAACCCCGAAGGCATTGATGTAGGTGATTTTGTCGGCGGCGGTCGTTTAGCGGCTAACATACTTGGTGGTATAGGCTCCGCAGTTGTGGCAACACCAACAACACCCTTTGGACAGGCGGTCGCTTTATCTTCTGGTGCTACAAGCGCTGGACTTCTGTACGATGAGGCGGTTGAAGGCATATTTGGAACGCCTGACAGCCGTGGAGCTAGTGAGCAGATAATGGACTACGGCTTTGAGGCTGTAATGAATATGCTTCCATTTGAAAAGGCGCTAGGCAAAGCTAAAGATGTTGTGTCTCCATATCTAAGAGAAGTTATGACAACTGCAAACAAAAAAGTCATTGACGTTGCAAACAAATACAACATTAGACCCACTGCGGGTGTCATTGGTAATAAGGCTATGCAACAGATAGATGCGTTAACTCAAAAGTTCATGGGTTCTGTAGGCACTTGGCAAAAAAGCGCAGACGAGATGATGGAAGGCGTAGGTCGCATGATGGACGACTTCTTTGGAAGTATGGGCGGTAAGGTAAATCCAGAGTCAGCCGGTCAGCAGATCGTAAACAGTGCTAAAAAATACATGGATAACTTTAAAGCGACATCGTCTCAAATGTACGATGAGGTTGATAATTTTATACCGGCTGATGGTCGCGTAGTCGCAACGCGGTTTAACGAATTTCTTGCAGAGTACGGCGGCAGATTCGCTGGTGATCCTGATATTGCTAAACTTTTAAAATCACCAATGCTATCAGACTTAGCTGAGGCGCAGGGCGATGATATTGCTTACAGCACACTTAAACAGCTTCGTACAATGATAGGTAACAAAATTGATGACGGAGACACTATTGGAGACTTGGCACAGCGAGACTTAAAGAGAATATATGCCGCATTAACTGAAGATATGTTTGAAGGCGCGGCGAGCTTTGGCCCAGAGGCTTTAAAAGCCGCAACTGACGCTAACGACTTTTACAAGGCTGGCGCTTCAATCATTGACGATATTATTGAGCCAAACATGATGATTGGCGGGAAATGGGCTACGGGGCTTGAAGCTTTTAAAGCATTCAAGCGACAAGTTGCTGATCCTGAAAAGCTAAAAAGACTACAACAGTCTGGCGTTCTAAATGAGTCTGATTTAAAAGCTGGCGGTGCGGCATTGCTTGATGACCTTGGTAGAGCTACGAGAGGCCAACAAGACGCGACAGGGACACGCATAAGCCCATCACGAATTATTAGTCAGACAGACGACAGAGTTATACCACAAGCCTCACAGGACATCCTGTTTACCGGTTCAAGTAAAGATATTTTGAACGACATGAGAGTATTTTCTGAAGCTACACGCGGTGTTGATTCCTTTATTAACAACTCTGGAACCGGTTTATTCAATCAAGCGCAAACAATATTAAGTGCGGGCGGTGTAGCTGGTTCTTTTGTTGATCCCGTGGCGGGGCTTACAACAGCAGTATCAACTGTGGCACTTCCTTGGTTAGCCTCAAAAAGCATACAGGCAAACTGGCTAAAAAACTGGATGCTTAATGCGCCTAGAGAGGGTGGTGAGAGAGCAATAGCTCAGTGGGTTAAAGACGGTACAAGAATCGCCGCCGCTGAAAACATGACTAACGTGTTTGACGCAGTTTTAGAGATGGCTCCAGACTTCACAAGGTCTGAGGTTCCAAACAAAAAAGGAGCATTAGCAGAATAATGGGTTTATTAGAATTGATAATGAGTGCCGGTGAGGCTTTGAAGGGTGCGGGTGATAACGGTCTAGGCGACGTGTTTAACGACAGCTCTGCAAACCAGTTCTTTAACAAGGGTATGTTTGAGGGCGGTCAGTTCGGCGGTGATCCTGCAGGCGGTGGATCACAGCACATGATGGGTTTTGAGCAACAACACGCACAGCCACAAGACGCTGGCGCAAATATGCAGAACGTAATGTCTGCGGCGGGCATCGCTAACCAATCGGCTAATATGTTACAGGGTGGCGTAGCGCCAGCTCAGACGACCTATGACTTACCTCAAATGAACGCGCCACAACAGTCGGCGCCACAGACTAATCCATATCTTGATGAACTAGATAAGTTTGATGAGATAGAGGCTGAGAAGAATCGACAGCTTCAAAACCAAGGGGCGTTATATCAAGCACCCGCATTTTACCTGAGTAAACCAACAACTTTAGTGGGGTAGTTTATGTCGATTTATTCTACTGTCGCAAACATTGTGAAAAACGGTGCTGATAAAATAAAAGCGTATCACGGCTCACCGCACGACTTTGACAAATTTTCTACTGACAATATAGGCACTGGCGAAGGCGCACAGGCGTATGGTCGTGGGTTGTATTTCGCTGAACGCAAAGGCACAGCAGAAAGTTACCGCGATTCTTTGACGGCTAGGGATGCTGAATATGAAGATTGGTTAGGTCGTCAGTATAAAAATGCTGAAAACCAAGGTGATTATGGGCGCATGGAAATGTACGAACGCGCCATGATGCACGACTTGCCAAAAGAATTTAGAGAAACAGCGGCTGATCTTGACTACGATAAAGATTATCGTGATTTAGCAAACCAAGTTGCGGATGAAATTGAGGCATTTACTAAGGTTGACGGAACAAAACCAAACTTCGGCAAGATGTATGAAGTTGAGATCGATGCCAAC
>QKOA01000029.1_pt1 | contig 10792 bp, 15 predicted proteins | sample 1747831 | NCBI WGS metagenome assembly QKOA01 (sample SAMN09244820, study PRJNA472807) | Marine plankton metagenome, whole genome shotgun sequencing project. | isolation source: viral sequences from seawater | place: USA:Pacific | collected 2013
AACAACTCTATCGAAATTAAAGATAGTCAGGGTGAAGTGTTAGCTGAAATTACGCTGCTCGATTGCTCTGGCTCCACACTAGAGATTTCTACTAAAGAAGGCTTATATATAGAAAAGGCTAACGGGTGGAACTCTAAACCAAAATAGGAAATGTTATGCCATGCTCAGAGTTACCAGAGTACGATATAGAAATACATAGAGGTGATGATAAAGAAGTAAGGTTTAAATATAAAGCAGATGATGTACCAGTAGATATATCTGGCTATACTATAGTATTAGAGTGTACTGATTCAAGTTTAAACAGAACTGCTATTATCGAACCGGATCAAGTGTTGGATGTTGGAGAGTATAAATTTGTGTACGTGCCAGCCGATACTGTATCATCTGAAACTATACGTGCTAATTATGAAGTAGTATTTTACCCAACTGGTTTGGCTGGCGTAAGAAACACTAAGTACAAAGGTAGCATACTAATTTCAGCGGAGATCACCTAATGGCTGTTGAGGTTATAGTAGGTAAAACGGAAGTTGTAGAAGTTATTGAGAGAGGCCCACAGGGAGAACCTGGAGGTGCTGTACCAAAATCAAACTATATTTTTCAGTTTATAGAAAGCTTAAGTAAAGTATTTACAAACTCTAGGCTAGATGGTGGAACACCTGCACCTGTCAACATAATAGATCAAGACCTAGAATTTGACGAAGGTGAACATAAAGTTACTATTGGTTTTGATTATGGTGTAGATGATAAGAAAGCGACTATAGGAGTCAGACTACTTATAGATGATGTGATTGTAGATGAAACTGTTAAGTTTAAGGCTGACAAAGATCATCAGTATTGTACATCTAAAGCAGTACCTATACAGTTTGCCCAAGGTACACATAATTTTAAAGTAGAGTTTGGTAAGTTTGGTGGAAACAATGATTTAGTATTTGTTGAGTTTGTTAGGGTAATGATTGAAAGAGCAGAGGAGGGTTTATGATACACGAATTTAATAGCGTAACAATAGATGCTCCTAGAACACTAGTTCAAGCACTAATATTTTTAGGTGCATATGATTGTACAGTAGTAGTTAAAGAAGACTATGCCTGTATACACACTATCACCACAGACTATGCAACTGCCTTATCTGCTGTGAACCTATCCCTATCTGGAAGCTTATTATCTAATAAGACAATTAGAATAACTGAAGCCCAAGACAATACAGACATGCTGGAGGACGAAGGAGTATCATTTTTAAGGCCAAGTGATGGAGCTACAATATCCTCACTAGAAGTGTCTAGAGACTACGCAGTATTTCTACACTCCTTTAAAGAAGCAATTGCTGGAGGAGAGGTTCCACTACCATCCACATTGAAGACCCTAAATGGAAGGTCTACGTCTATAGCATCCATACCAGATGCAGAGGCAGCTTATCAAGCTGTAGTAGATAGGCTAAATTATTTAAACGGAAACATTACTAATGGAGATAGCTCTCTTGGTGAAGAAGCTATTACCAGAGCAATCATTTCTGCAATAGATCAAACAGCCCTAGATGCAATTATTGATACTAGGTCGTAAGACAAATGGAGACACCAATGAATTTAAAACTTTGAAGGAGGTATTAAATGCCTGAACAAAAAATGCCTCCTATTGATAGTACTGAAGTTACCATATCAAACTTGCATGCCCACAGCAGACTAGCTGATGGGCTATCTAATTTGGCAACTGGGCTTGGTACTTCAAAAGACAAGGCAACAAGTAATCAGTGGAACCACTCTGGACTTAATTATGATCATGTAACATTAAGTGTAAGATATCGTGAGGATTGGCTAAGTCAAAAAGTATGCCAAATAGTCCCACAAGATATGACAAGAGAGTGGCGAGAGTTTACAGATGAAGAAGCCACACAGGCTGATCAAGCATTTGAAGTCGATAAACTGTTTAGGGAAGCTTATAAGTGGGCACGACTATATGGTACTAGTTTCATAGTACTTGATATAGACGATGGCCGAACAACTGATAAGCCAGTGAATTGGAGGAACCTACGTCCAGGATGTTTACGCTCAATGCACGTTGTTGATCGTACACGTATTGTTACCCTAGGTGAGATTGACCAGCGACCAATGAGTGTTACTTTTGGAATGCCTGATCATTATCAGTTTGTAAATACTACATCCCCAATACATAAAGACCGACTAATTAGATTTGAAGGAACCGAGTTGCCTATTTATGAGCGACAACGTAACCTTTGGTATAGTGATAGTGTACTCATACCGCTAGTTAGACAGATTGACAACTTTCATACAACTAGTTTTGCTGCTGCACAAATGGTGCAAGAAGCTAACACAGATGTTATTAAGGTAGAGGGTTTAGCTAACATACTGCAATCTGATGATGGCACTAATGCAATGTTACAACGCTTTACAGATTGGAAAAGCATCAAATCAGTTTTTGGTGTATCTATATTAGACTCTACTGAAGAGTTTGACCAGAAGAAGATTCAACTCTCAGGAGTTAAAGATTTAATCTGGGAATACTTAAAAATGGTAGCTGCTTCTGTATCAATACCAGCAACTCGTTTCTTATCAGCATCGCCTGATGGAATGAATGCTACTGGTGAATCAGATTTAGTAAACTATATTGAAACCTTACAAGGGTTACATAAAGATATCTTCGTACCAAGGTTAAAAGTTGTAGATAAACTATTAGCTGCACACTTCGGAATAGATGAAGATAAGTTTAAGTATGAATGGAAGTGTATCTTTCCAGAAAGTGCAGCTCAGAAAGCTGAAAGGCTAACCAAGTTCTCTGAAGGAGTTGTCTCAATTACTGAGGCAGGTATTATTTCTAGAAGCTCTGCCTTAGATGAGCTTAAAACATATGGTTGTGTAAGCAAAGACGCTGTAGTTGGCGACGACCCAAACAAAAAATGAAACAGGAGATAAAGATGCGAAGTAAAGTTATTAGCCATCGCATGTTATTTGATGAGGCACTTATTGGTGTTTCTCTATCTGATAGAATTAAAGTACCCAGTAAACGAACTATGACAGATGCAGGTCAAATGCATGTGCCTTGTAAGTTTGCACGTACTGGTACTCAACTCTATACAGCAGGACAACTAGGCTTAGTTGATGTTGATCCCGATAAAGTAGTTACAGTATTCCGCGATGAAGCTGATGTGTTTGATGAAGGTTCTATGGATTCATTCCGAAGTTCCCCAGTTACTATTGGACATCCCATGACTGATGGTGTACAAATTCCAGTAACTGCTGAAAACTCTAAAGAGCTTCAAGTAGGTATGTTGGAAGGTATGCCAGTTAGAGATGAAGATACCCTTGGTGGTGTATTAATTTTAACTGCACAAGATGCAATTGATGCATTGGAAGATGGTACACAAGAGTTATCCGCTGGATATACCTGTGATATCGAAGAAGTTGAAGGTAAACTATACCAACGCAACATTAGGGCTAACCATATAGCTATTGTAGCTAAAGGACGAGCAGGCTCTTCCTGCCGTATATCTGATGAAGCTGAAGTGCATTTGGCAGATGAGCTATTGTCTGTACAACTTGAGCTAGCTGATTCACAAGCTAAAGTTATTGAAGTAGAAGCTGCTCTTGAAGTACAAACTACTTTAGTAGCCGATATGACCACAGCCTCTGAAGAGTCTGAAATAGCACTTGCTAAGGCTAAGGCCAAACTTGCTGATGCTGAAACAGCAGCTAGTGAGGGTGTTGTTGAACGCTGTGAAGTTATTGAAAATGCCAGGCTCGTTGCAGACATGAGGGACTTAGGTTCCAAGTCTACCAATGAGATTAAGCGTATGGTCGTTGAAGATCAGATGCCAGAGAAAGAACTAAAGGACAAGAGCGATGCATATATAGATGCAATGTTTGAAATCCTAGTAGATCACTCTAAAGGTGAGACCCCAATGAGCAAGCTCTTTAGGACACAAGATACTCATGTGACTATAGATGCAAAGCCTGTTGACCCCGTAGCTGTCGCTAGACAGAAAATGATTGATCGTAACAAAACCAGCTAATATTAGCTATCTATAACGATCATAAGTAAATTAATTAAGGAATATATAATGCCTACTCAAGATTTTAACATCTACACTGCTAATGGCTACGAAGGCGACTTGGTAGATAGTGGCCCACGAGTTGTACAAACTGGTGTACTAACTAGCGTATCTGCTGGTTTTGGTAAAGCTATGCAACGTGATGCATCCATTGATCGTGGTGTTGCTCTAGGTACTCCAGAGATTGGAGCCACCAGTGTAACTAACGTATATGCACTTTCCCAGCGAGAGTACAACCATGAAGCTGGCACACGCCCTTCAACTGGTAACGATACTGTATACAACGAGACTGAATCTGTATCTTTGATCCGTCAAGGCTACCTATACATTAAGCTGGTAGACCATGCTGCTGTAGCTGGTGAAGCACTAGTGTTCGTAGAAGCAACTGGCCTTTGTGCTGGTGGTGCTGCTGCTGCTGGTACTGTTGCTGGTGAATCTGTTGCCTCAAACGTATTTGCCGAAGAAAGCGGTATTGCTGGTGACGTTATCAAATGTCGTATTGACATTGTTGCATAAGCTTTAACAAGCTCTCAAACCCTAACCTAGTTAGGATACTAAAGAATTAAAGGAAGAAATAATGAAGACAGTTAAAGTGTTCGCTCTAGATGAAGCAACTGGCGCACCATTGGTTAATGATGCAAAAATTGATTATGTAATTAACGATGCAGTTGAGAATCTGATAAACCAAGGTATCATCTTGTCGGATGATGAAGGTGTATTCTTTCAGAGACAGCTTGAATACGTTCAGGCTCAAAGCTATGATGTACTCTATCCAGACCTAATGGGTCGTGAGTGCTTCTCCCTAAACTCGGAAGGTGGTGAAGGTATTACACAGATCACTTACCGCAGCTATGATAAGCGTGGTGAGACTGCGATCATCGCCGGTAAGGCAACTGACCTACCTCGTGGTGACATCTCTGGTAAAGAATACACTATCCCAGTTCGTACTTTGGGTAATGCATTTGGATACTCTCGCCAAGAAATAGCCTCTGCTAAACTTACTGGCTTGCCTCTTGAAGCACGTAAAGCTGAAGCTACTAGACGTTCATATGAAGAGAAAGTAAATCAAATCATTTGGTTTGGTGATGCTGATAGCTCTTTGCATGGTATCTTTGGTGGCCCTGTTGGAGCACCATCACTTACAGTTCCTAAGACTGCTGTAGATGCTGCCACTGGTGGTGGTTCCGCTACAGAGTGGGGTGCTGATAAGACTCCTGATGAAGTGATTGCTGACCTAACTTCTGCTTGCGTTAAGATGTACTCAGAAACTAAGAAGGTTTTCCGACCTAACAAAGTATTGATTAGTGTTGCTAAGAAGCAGTACCTAATGAACACTCCACGTTCACTGCAATCTGATGTATCTATCATGGATTGGTTTATTGCCAACAACATGTTCATCAAGTCTGCTGATGACTTCAAAGACATCAATGAGCTTGAAGGTATTTATGATGGTGCTGGTGGTGCATTCGATCCTACTGGTGCTTCTGCTGAAGGCTTCACTGTATACGCAGATGGCCCAGATAATGCTCGTGTACGTGAGCCATTCCCTTACATGCACCTTCCTGTGCAATACAAAGGCCTGGAATTTGAAGTTAACTGCTACGGCAGATTTGCTGGTGTTGAGATGATTCGCCCAGCAGCATTCCAACACTTCTACGGAATCTAAACTTATAGGATAGGCCAACATGCAGTGGATTAAAAACAATGTAGTTGGCCTCATGGGAATTTCAATTATAGTAGGGGGATCATTCGTAACCCTCTACTCTAAACTAGAAGTTCATGATGGGGCAATTAAGCAGTTGCAAGATACATCAAGTTCATTAAGTTCCACACAAACATCGCAAAATTTAGCGATGCAACTTGTTGGAACTAGGACGGCTCAAATAGAGACACAACTAACACACTTTACCAGAACTAATGATAGACTAGTAATTGCGTTAGACAAATTGGATGCTCTTTATGACTCACTGATGGTTAGTAATGCCATACAAGATGAGAAGCTTAACCAACTTATGTTAGCAGCACCATAATAAACATACAACACTAAGAGAGAATTTATGAAAGTTCAAAATACAACACAAGCAAACCTGTCTGTAGGCGCCATGTCTACTCGTGGATCAGCCAACAAGAACTATATGACAGTTCCTGGAGAAGCAACATTAGAATTAGAGGATGCTATATGGTTGGCCGAGTACGCTGTGCCAGCAGAGAAAATGCTAGAGGCAGGTAACTTGAAGATTACAGAAGCTCCAGCACTTACTGAAGAGCAAGCTGAAGAGCAAAACGTAGCTGCACTTGAAGCTGCACATGCACTTATTGCAGGCTCCAAGGTTGAAGCTGGTGAAGAAGCTGAAGTTAAGGAAGAAGCTGAAGTTAAGGAAGAAACTCCTAAAACTAATTCAGCATTGAGTAATCTTAAACCTAAAAGCTAAGGATAACATATGGCAAGTGTAGCTGATTTTCAAAGTAGGTTTCCTGAGTTCTGTGATGTAAATGATGCTAGAGTTCAAATGTTCCTAAATGACACTGCACTGCTTATGAGTTCAGAAGATAAATGGTTGGGCTACTACGATGTAGCCCATATGTATTACACTGCACATTTTCTAGTTGTGGCTGAAACAACTGAGGCAGGAGATACTAACATACTAGCTCCCATTAAACATCAAGAAGTGGATGACGTAACTATTAAGAATGCTGTAGGCGATGTCAATCCTACCTTCGATGAACTTAATGGTACATCCTATGGAAAGAGATATATTAGTTATAGGCGAATAGCTTTGACTGGTATGTATGGAGCTTAAGTATGACTATGAATATGAGAAGGGCATTCAATAAAAGAATGCTCTCATCTGTAACTAAGTATTCTATTTCTGATGGTACATATGATGAAAATAATCAATTCATAGAAGGTAGCATTACATCATCTGTTATGAAGGTAGTAAACTTAGCCGGAAACAAGTTTTCACAATTTGAAGAGGGCGAGGCACTACATTCAGAAGATGGAGGACAAAGGTACAGTGACTATAGAACTATTTACCTGACTGATAAGTATACTTTAGAAATGACAGATAAGATAGGGTTCAAAGGAGAGTACTATAACGTACTACAAAGGTCTGATGAACAAACATATGGATTCTGGTCTTTCCTTATTGAGCGATCTGAGGAGTGGACACCATGACACCTGATCAAGCAGATGTATTTGTACTGCAAGGTATGATAGATACCATAGTAGGAATATCAAAATTCTCCTATGCAGCTAGGCAAAGGGATGCCCCTAAACCTAAAGATGAATTTGCCCATATCAGGGTTATAGAAGAATACCAAATAGGTATACCATCACAAGAAGTATATGCTCAAAATGACAACACCACAACCTACAGAACAAGAGGTGTAGTTAAATTAAGATATAGAGTTGGTGTAGTTGATACTACTGGAATACCAAGCTCAAAGATTATGAATGGCTGGACTTCCGAAGCTATAAAGGCTGCAATGATTGAGTCTGGATATGGGTTTATTAGAATAGAACCTTTATCAAGCGAGGATGCCAAGCTATCAAAAGAATGGGAATACCGAAAGGGGTTCTCAATAGATATGTACACAACAAGAGTATATGAAGAAACTGTAAACAACATAACTTCCATGACAGTAAGTGGTGAGTTCATTGATGAACAACAGAATAAATATCTTAATACTTTAGAAATTAACACTAACTAAGGAATAAACATGGCAATTGAAATTACTGAATTTGCTGATGTAAGTATCTCTGTATCTCCTACTGGAGTGTCTAGTGGTGACTTTGGCATACTAGGTTTCCTAGCTGTTGATGCTCCAGGACAAGCTAAGGCTGGTATGGATATCTCTAGTGCTGAACGTACTAGGGCATATGCATCACTTGAAAGTGTTGGCCTAGATTGGGAAGCTACTTCGGAAGTCTACCTTGCAGCTTCTGCATACTTTGGTCAGACACCCACACCTCGTAGCTTTACAGTACTAATGAACTATGTAACTGATACCGCTGCTGTTGTAGCTGGTGGAGCACATGAAACAATAACAGCTATTAATGCACTATTACCAACACCCACTGCAATTGTTATTACAGTAGATGGCACAGAGATTGATACACTAGTAGATGTATCTGCCTCTGCTGATATGGATGAAGTAGCAGCGGCTGTTGAAACTGCACTTGGTGTAGGTCTAGCTGGAACTACTTGTGTATATGCCAACGGTGGATTTTTAGTTACCTCACCTACGGCTGGCGTAGCTTCCACCATTACTTTCGCAAGTGGCGTACTAGCTGTTGCATTAGGGCTAGATCAAACCGTAGCTAAGATTTCACAAGGCTTTGACATTGAGACTCCTGTAGTTTCCTTGGCAGAAGCTGTGGCATCTGGCACTGCATTTGTAGCCATAGATGTTGATAAGACATTGCGTGATCATACGGTAGCACCACCTAATGGAAACACTACCCTAGAGATTTCTGACTGGGCAAGTGCAAACAAGAAAATCTTCATGAGTACTTCCAACAACTTGGATGTTCTAGATTCTTCTGTAGACACAGATGTAGCTTCTGTACTTAAACTGTCAGGCTCACGATTTACACACTCTGTCTTTAGCAGGTCTGTAAATGCCTACCCTGGATCAGCAGTATTTGGACGTGCAGCCTCTGTAAACTTTGCTAACATCAACTCAACTATCACCTTAAACCTTAAACAAATTGCTAACGTACCAGCAGAAGATTTAACTCCTTCTGAGTTTGCTGCTATGCAAAGTAAATACTGCTCAGCAGTAGTGGTTATTGGTGGGTCTGTTAATGCATTTGTTGACTCTCGTATGGCTTCTGGCTCTTGGCTAGATACCACACATGGACTTATGTGGTTAGAGAATCGTAATGAAACTGATATGTTTAACTTACTATATCAGCAAAGCACTAAGATTCCTTTTACACAAGCTGGCATTAACATGGCAAAAGCACAGCTAGAGCGTTCACTACAAGCTGCTGTCCGTAATGGATTGTCTGCTCCAGGGTTTCTACCTAGTGGTGAGTTCCTACCTGAAGGCTTCCAAGTTGACTCACTTTCACTGGCTGAGATTTCGGCAAGTGATAAGAGCAACAGAGTATATAATGGACTAACCTATAGAATGGTTGGTGCTGGTGCTCTTCATGGTGTTGCCGTATCTGGCTCTTTCTCAGAGTAAACTAATAAGTTAACAAGGAATAATTTATGTATCAATATAGCTTTGCTAACGTAGACCTGATCCTGTCAGTACCTGACAGTGTAGGAGATTACTCTAGCTTAAAGATTACTGGCTTTGGTACAGGTGAGAACCTTATCAATGTAGTAAGACGTGCACCAATTGCAACAACTCAGTTCGGGGCATATGGTGATATGGTAGTGAGCATGCAACGTATTAGGGCTGGAGACTTAACCTTTCCAGTATTAATGAATGCACCTGAGAACAAAATTCTTCAGGACTATGCAAACTACTTCCAAGCTCAAGCTGATGCTGATGGTGCTTTGGTCTTCCCTATTCAGGGTAAGATGAAGGACAACATGGGCAACGATGAAGCCACCTTGACTAATGGAGTTATACTAGCTATACCTGCAATGTCTCGTGGACAAACCATGAACACTATCACTTGGGTAATTACCTTTGAAGAAGTAGTTCTGGCTCGTGACACAGGTGGTGATAGAGATAACTTAGGCGCATAAGCCTAGTAAGTGATTAGGGCCATACCAATTGGGGTGTGGCCTTTAACCAACTATGGAGAATCAAGTGGAAGACTATAAAGCAAAACTAGACGATGGCAGGGACATCTATATCCCAAGCTGGTCGGTTAAGGTTCAATATGAAAACTTAACTCAAGCATGTAAGTACTTAGGACAAGACAATGTAATTTTAATATCAGCCCTTAATGTTCCAGCCGCAATACTAGCTGTAATGGGTTCTGATGATGCAACGGCTAGTACAGAACTAGTGCTGCACTTTATACAGCAAGCTCGTATTTCCGGACAAAAGATAACAGAGAACAGTATAGATGATTTAGGAATGCATACAGTGATGGAATTGTTTGCTCACGTAATGTATTCACAGTATAACTCGTTTTTCGAATTAGGTTTAGCAAAGGCAGTCTCCCAAACCAATCAAGGTTAGGAGAGAGTGAGAAGATACCAGTTGACTATAGTGGTATATACCCAGAGTTAAATGGATACTTAATAAAGCCTTTACTAGTAAATCCTCCCATGATCACTCTAAAAGAATTATCAGACTGTACATACACTTTATATGATATAGAAGTTATGCACCAGATACTTGAGATTAGAGAATACCATAACAGGCCAATAGAGCCACCACCAACACCTATTTAGGAACAAACTTATGTCAAATAAAAGACCTATCCTAAAGATGGGTAAGCGTAGTAGAAGGGGAAAAGCTAATGTTAAGTATACAGCTAATGCCTACGTTGATCCAAATATAACTAATGTATACGCAGAGGATAGGCCAGCACCTAGAAGGATGTCTGATACCATCGCAGAGGACGAAGAGTTCCCTTCAGAGGCATATGGCATTGATAGCCTAGATGAAGCATATTTAGGAGGTACTCAGGGCGACCTTCAACTCAGCCGTATACAACATTTAGATGAGGGTATACAAAGAGGTATACAAGTACTTGCCCAAGGTGGAAGCATTAGTGGAATAAGTCCACTTGATGCAGCAGCAGCAGTAGAAGAA
>QKOA01000053.1_pt1 | contig 8919 bp, 1 predicted proteins | sample 1747831 | NCBI WGS metagenome assembly QKOA01 (sample SAMN09244820, study PRJNA472807) | Marine plankton metagenome, whole genome shotgun sequencing project. | isolation source: viral sequences from seawater | place: USA:Pacific | collected 2013
ATGCATTAACATCATTAAATTGCACTACGTGGTATAAAACTCCACCGCCCCAAAGGGCGATTTGAAACTACTACGAGCGCTTGCGATTAAACGCAAACCTAGTGATATTCAACGCCCCTCGGGCGTTTCCGTTCTACAACTAGAAACGGACCAGCTTATTAGAGCTGGCGACCCCATGCTGGGTCTATTTCTTGGATAAGGTCCAAGAGCCTACCTGGAAACCAGGATAAACAGTGTACTAAGTCGCAACAATGGGAGGTATAGAATACTCTCCCAACGTACCGACTGAGTACATGACCGGAACGCCGATAAAGAAACTTAAACTAAAGTCCTCAGCGGCGGCAACGAAATTCTCTGTAGCAGAGAAACGGCCTATCGTTGTGGTAACGTGGACTGGCGGCATCTCGTCATCGAGTTGCCGTTTTTCGAGGTTTTTAATACGACGAGCGCACATGAATCTCCTATTGCTATAAAATGGAAGATCAACCTCGCAAGCCGGGTTACGATCCACAGGTGTCAAAAAGCCACCCACGGTATATGAGGACATGAATGAACTCGCCCTCGTGGTGGTGTCGCGGTACCTGAGAGGATTTAAACTCTCAGCCCTACTATATGGGTCATAAGCGTTAGCAGCGCTACCAGACCCTGGTACAGTCGAATTAGTCCCACTAACACCAGATGACCTAGTGACAGAGAAATGCTCACCATAGTAGTCTGTGAGGTTAGCACCTCCAGCTCTATGAGCGAGCTTTTTCCACCTCACACCGCCACGGTATGCTACAAAAGCCGGTGCAAAATAGTTGAGGTATGTACACTGGGTGTAAGAAAAGGGATAACTCGTGGAACCATAAGTACCAGAGCTATCACTACCAGGATTGTAACCGTTGTAACACGGAAAATCAGGGCTAGTCACCTCATACATCCTACTCCTTACTCCTTCTTCACCCATAGTTAATGGCATGAAAGAATGAAAGCAATATCTCTTGAGCATCTGCCGAATAGACGTAATCTCTTCACCGAAGAACACATCCATCATATGGTCAGCCACAGGCTGATCATCGGCCACTGTGGTGTCCGCACCAGTCGATACTGGTGCCATCTCCTGCTCCTCCATTTCCGCAGATTGCGGTGAAATAGTAACTGCTGTACTATCAGGGGGCCTGAAATAACTGACACTACGTTTCCTCATCTCCGTAGGCTGAGCAAATCTCGCGTCGTCACACATGCGAGAAAACACATTGACCTCTATGGAATTGTCAAGTCCAGGATCTGTGTTAGGTACTGTTAAATCGTTCACAACGTAAACGCTTAATATACCATTGCCCAAAATATCCGGAATAATCAGCCCGCTGGGCTGAGGTTCGTAGCTTGGGATTGGCAAACCATCCAAGAGGACATTGGGCGGTTGCACTGGTAGAAAAGAGTATTCTCGACCCCATCCGACCTTGATTGTGAAATCCTTCATATCGGTGATGTCGATAATCCTATTATACGAAGTGTTATAGTCGCCATTACCAGCTGCATCCAGTGACGCAGGGTCCCATACGACCCTAATCCTCCCCCTATGGAAGTTGGAAGCAACTACCTGGAACCTGAATTCCATTGAGCCGCCCCAATAATCAAAGGGCAGAGCAACATAACCCGCGGGGGTCATGTGATACTCCGTGGGCGCATTGGCCCCAAGTTTCAGGGACTGGTATATGGTGGGCATCACTTGTGTGGTGAACAGCCTATAACCAGGTCCAGACCTGACACCACCAGCAGGATCCCAATTAAAGGAAGTGTAATACGACTCACGCTTCGCTATGGGTACTAAGCCCATCTCATCGGTTGAGTCAACACCCACTACAGAAGAGTCTATAGTGAGTTCCTGCTTCACATCCATCGACAACTTATTAGTTCCGTCAGGTGTGTTAGTGTTGGCCATACCACCCATATACTCAGGTCTATAAACCTGGATTGGATCTATGACAGCCGGTCTAGACATACCAAATAACTTGGCTATGCCGCCCACAGCGCCCGCTGCAAGCTGTGTAGCTTTAGCAAAGGGCGCTATCATGGGCACGCTAGTAAGCATGCCACTAACTCGAGCCACGGTGGAAGCCGGGCCAGAAATGGGATTACTCCCATACTCATCAGACTGAGGCGTAATTGTAATGGGATTCTTACTCGTAGGAATGGCCATATTCGGATTCTCCAAATAGGCAAAGACGCTAACAGTAATACCATCGGTCGCACCGTTGGCATTCTTTAGGTCTGACAATGTACGAATAGTCATCTCACCTAAATCGCTCCACTGAGCCGTGGGTATCTTGACAGTGTTTTGCCAATGAACAAAAGGCAAACACATGTCACCACCTTGGCACTCAGTCGGATTAATATATAAATGAGGTCTCTGGCTAGCTCCGATGTTGTCAGCATCGAGTAGTAGGCCGCGATTAAGCGTGACCTCATCGGTTGCGGGCAATGGATTATAGGTGGCCATAAGCCTACCATAATAGAACCCGTTACCATTGACCAGGAATTTAACGCATAACTTACTCCTAAATAGATTAAAGTTTGCTATCCTGTTGATATTCCTAGCCTGGTTCAGAAACAACGACCAAGGGTCGAATGTCTCAAAGAACGCAAGGCTAGGGGACCAGGTGTACTCCCTAATAAGGATGGGCCTGGATAAGAACTGCCCAAGGTCAGAGTCTGCCATGTCGGCAATACCCCTCGTTGGGTCGTCCGAGCTAGCGACGTTAACATTAAATGCAGGATTAGTATCCATAAATTCAACGTTCTCGCTAACTGTAGTTGTCGAACCTGTAGTGACATTAAATGTCTCTGCAGATTGCGGCAATATAGTTTGGACCGTCATGCTAATAGCACTATGTTCGATCACGGCCACAGTGCTATGAGAAATACCTCTCTCAAAGGTGTCGGGATCTTGCCCGACGCATAGAGCACAGTTTGACTGCGTGGGTGCTCCATACCCACCTTTTATAATACAAGTAACGAAATGGCCTAACATTCTACGTGTTTCCGGCCAACCACAAGTGGGTGGAATGCTTGTTAAGCAAACCAATTAACACAACCGTTTTACGCCCGTGTGGCGGGGTTATCTAAACCCGGCGGGCAGTGTCCACTTGGACAATAATCTGCTCACCTTTACCGTATATTTCGGTAATTCTATCCTCCCAGGGTCTAAAGTCCTGGTCAGAGAAATAGGAAGACAATGGCTCCCTAATGTCTGCACGCTTATCACTTGTGTGATAGGTGATTTGAAACTCCGAGACAAAAGCCTGGAGTAGCGACACATATTCTCCGTAGACCTCTGGGCCATGCTGTACTAGTTCAATTAGCATGCCCTTAATCAAGCCAGCAAAGTGCTCGATCATGTCAACGTTCCACTCCCCCCAAACAAAGGGTCTGAGTAACGATGACATAGCCAACGGGGCGAGGACTAACTCCCCGCAGTTCGTGTCATACACGATCATGTCCCTCTTAAGAAAGGACGAATACAGAGCATAGTCCGTAATGGCAGCTGCCTTATCGTCAGCGGCCGTGAGGGTAAACCCCAACCTGGCTGCATAGTCCACTGCGTGGACTTGCGTGAAACCAGATGAGCGTTTGACCGCACCAAGGAAATCATCCCCCAAACAAGTGAGCGACATCACTGTGCTCAATGGAGGCATATCCTTCGACACGGTATGGTACAAACCAGCCTGTGCTGGATTGGCCCTGTCATGTGACCACATAACCCATACTTGATTCCACACTAAGTGGTTAACCAAGCAATTGAGCATCGTGGTCAAAGGGTTTCCCGATGAGTTGCTTCCTGTAAAGCGAACCCATGTTCCATCTATGTTATAGATAGGATTGCACAGATCGTAACAGATAACACGCATAATGTACCTGTGTTCGTCTGTGTAACCACTCATCATGTGGGTCATGGCGATCAACAAGTTGACCGCAGCATCCAAAAGATCCACCGAAATGGTAAGATCAAAAGACGAGTAGTCGGTCGCGAAATTCGCAACATCCGGATGCCTGTGCAAGCGCTTGTAAAGCTCTCCCCAGGCTTCGGAAGGGTTCAGGCCCACAGCATGGCCAAAGCCACCTGGGTCCATACCCAAGACGGTCATAACCGGCAAGAAATACATCCTAAACACGATGAGCTCTACTAGCTCTCCAGCGTGTATGAGTCTGGCTACCTTACGGACTATCTGACCATCAGGTCCCCTCTCACAGGGACGGGCCTCGTCCTTAGGCACCACTTTACGCGAAAGCGTGGAAGTAATGCCAAGTCGAGCCCTTTGAATCATGCTCCTAACACAATCAACTATGTAAGGAGACATGGGATGATCCCGTTTGAGGCGAATAGTGTAATACCCGAGTTTCTCATCATAGAGTTTCTCGAAATACTCATTTTTCTTGCCTCTAAGTGAACCAGCAGACGTGGTGAGTTCTATCGACCCAGCCAAAGGAAGGTTAAATCCATCAAGAGCTGTGTCCATGTCACAAGGCCCTAACCCAGTCAACGTACTGTCAGCCAAAGCTAACTCCATGAAAGTGCCCGTCATATCTCTAAGAACGTTCTCGTACGCAACCCTCAATGTAAAGGGTTCCACGAAAGTGGGAGCGCTAGTCTTATCGAACATTTTGACGTGAGCATCATGGATGTTGGCGCTAGGGGTGTTGTATGACCTAGCCACATCCTGCGAAGCAGGAAGGGCCTTGTAAATGATCCTCCTGTGGGGGTTCTTCTTCATACTACTGTTAAGGGAAACACCTTCACTACCGGAACTACACACCAGCGTGTATTTCGAGTGGGGATCAACTCGCCTTATGACACTGTCTCTATGGACCGGAATCTCATCTGAAACCTTAACAATAGGCGGACTGGAAGACACTTGGTCGTCTGCCAGTAACGGCGAGCCCACAACGATATGCACGTTGGTGGTCCCAGGAAGAGCTTTCTGCTGAAGCATATCCATGAGCGAAGTAATAACCGACTGGGTCAAGGGGGCGGCATACACGTGTGCCCCACTGGCACCCTGGTGGATGCCGGCTATGGCCCTGTTGGCAACGTACGGCAAGCCGCACATGCCACGATCAGCTGTACCCTCGACGCAAGCCCCGAGGAGTGTAACTGCGGGCATATTACCAATGGCGTAATCTACGCGCTGTAATCCGTGATAATCACCAGAAAGTATATTCATAGGTTCCTGGTGGCAATGCGTACCAACCAGAGACGAAGTTACCATACGTTTGAGGTACGGCATTTGTGCGGGAGCAAAAGAAGGCTCCTGCATGAAACAACCCACGATGTTTTTGACCGACCCCATGTCGCGTATACCGACAAGGGCGACGTCTAAACCCCCTGTGACACCACACATGGTAGTATCAGGTAACTCAGTCCCCAGGGCAATAAAAGCTCGAGGGACTATAACGGGAGGTAAGATTTGTTTACTCTTCCAGCATACCTGGAACTTGTAATAATCCGCATCAGGGTTTAGCGCGTGATTGTTCATAAGAACAGCGGTAGTTGTGTGAGTGGAACCCACAATAAGGCCAAACTGATTGGTTGTCTTACCATCTATGGACTTAGCAGTGGCTAATTTGCCACTGTCAACCGCCTGCACGTAAATGCGCACAATGTTGTTCTGAACATTACCAATGACGTCAGAATAGGACATACAAGGATTAGCCTGATAGGCCTTCACGCCACGCGTGAGGTCTTTAGGGTTACCCCCGTAGTTGCCCTTGTAAATGACGCCACCTCTAGCTCGAAGAGCGGAGGTGGTACTGTCCGGACCACCAGGCGAGACCTTGAAATCGGGCTCTGGCTGGGGTTCCGGGGCCGGAACATCCTCCTTCTGCTCGGATTGAGGGAAAAACTCCATCTTCCTAACATCAGAGAGGGTTCGGTAGTACTCAATGGCCGACTTGATAGCATAAAGCGACATGCCAGCGAAGATACCACCGACGACTAACTGGGCCGTCCGTTTGTGCTTCTTAATCGCACCAGCGCGATGGAAAGCTACTCTCCTGATAACGGAGAATTGGCTACTGTATGACAGGCCGGCCAATCGCCTGGTGGCGAAGGGCGCTATGTACGTGTTGGTGATCGTCTTAGCGAGCGACCCACAAAATGACTGAGACCTACCAGTGACACAGGCCAAAACACACGCGTTCACAAAACACGTGGTGTAAAAGACCCGTAAATTGGTGCGGAAGCCACTCGGCGCAATACCGAGCATACTAGCGAGGAACAGAAGCGCAGGAAACTGGACGAATAAACGAAATAAAATACCGAACCATCGGCCAGCTTTCCTGATAAAACTGAGCTCAGAATACTGAAGCGTACTAGTGACAACGCTGGCGCCCGAAGAGGAAGCCACACCATCAAAAGCCCACAAGGGCCATCGTGAAATGTCATTTGTATGCTCGTAGAAACCGAGGCCAAACAGGCCATAGTCTCCACCAGACTGAGGTTGAATATTGTGCGCGGCGGTACGACGGAGGTTAAAAGCCTTCTCGGCTGCCAAGTTCTTATCCTCGAACTTGTCGATGACATCACCAGCATCCTGGTATCTGTCCAACTCGGCAACGACCCACTCACGAAGAACACTGAAATCTACATTCTCAGTGCGCTTAATGTAAGAGTGGAAGCCATCAGCGTCAGGCAAAACCGACAAAGTAAGGCGCTCGTCCTCACTGAGATTATCAATATCAGTAGGGCGAATGGGCAAACGAACCTTGTCGACCTTGTAAAGATTAGGGTAAAACTTCATTTTATCCAAACCACGGTTAGCCGCAACAGCGGAGGCGACGTCATAACGTCTGATATCAAACAACCAAGGTGACTTGGTGTAGACATCATCAATGAGCGTGTAAGGATCAACGCCCCCCCTCTCCGATAAAAGTCGAAACTCTTCCTTGAGCTTAACCCTAACGGAAATTAGCCGTCTCGCACCGGCTGTGGGGTCCCTCATAAACCTTATGTCTCCGAACTCATTGTTCTCGTTGCTGGAAATAATCAAAAGGTGAGGGTTAGGATGGATCTTGCCCTTATCCTGGGCCTGAGCCATTGGTGGGGTAAACGATATCCGGTTGACTAAGTTTATCAACAAGCTACACAACGAGCCATTAATTCCTCTGTCGCAACGGGATTCCCCATCGAGTTTATCGGCGTCTAGATCATCTAGGTACATGACCTTAATGCCGTTGTGTGCCCCATCCCAGAACTTAGTATCTCCGATAATAAGCTTCTGGTTGGCATCATAGGGCTCTCCTTGGTAGTAGAACCCAACAATATCTGCCACACATTTCGTAATCATACTCTTACCAGTCGACGAATCGCCACAAAAATTTATAGCCATCGTTTGCTGGCACGACGACGGTTTCGTGTCGCTAACCTCTACGGCCGCCTTGTCAAGGAGCTCTCTCTCCCTATCAATCATATTGACTAGGGTGTATTCTTCCTTAGCAAAGCATTCCGCATAATGAGCTTTGAGCCTAGTACGAATGTCCGGGTAAATTTTCTCCCAACCGCGACGCTGAACGTCGCTCATGGTGAGCCTAAACTCGAGCTGTATCCTCCTATGCTCTTTGGAGTCCATCAGCGTCTTGGCTACATCGGGAGGGATGTGCTCCTCGCACACCCAATCAATCCCAGAGCTAACCATTTCGGTGAGAGTATCCATAACGTCACTGATGACGCCGAACTTGGTCGTAGTTTTCTTCTTCATAATGTGGCCCACCATGTTCGGTAAGCTACCTGAAGATGCAGAAAGCAACGACGGCAAGACACTAACGCCAGCGATCAAAGCCAAAATCTTCTTAATGATGAATGGGAGGTGCTTGCGAGCGGCTTTCTTGCCTTGGTCAAACATGTCCCTAATCCAATCAGTAGTATCAGACTGAGGCTTGATCTCTCTAACGTTGAAGAAGCCCTTGACGGAGTCGAGAAACTTCCTGGTGGCGCCCATGTCGTTGAAGTTCAAGCAATCTGCTAAATTCAAGACGAACGTGGTGGTTGAAAGAAAGTCTCTATCAGACCGGCGCCAAAAGTCAGCAACGTTCAACGCAAGCTTGCCCAAATTAACTAAGGATCCAACTGCGGGGTAGTCGCTGAAAACACCACCAGTCCGGAGGACTGATGGCATACCCCCTCCGCGGTGGGAAGGGATGTATAAGTGGCTGTTCCTAATTCGAAGATTCTCCTCTGTCTCCAGGGACCTGATATCCTCATAGTAAAAGCCATCATCCGGATTGTCAAATTCCGGATAATACTCCTTATCGGAGTCTTGGGAGAACGGATTGGAATCCGTCTCCCACATTTCATCGCACCCGGCGCAGCTACCGTCTCTACAGTACGGCATCGGTGTACCATCAGGCATAATAGTATCCGTAAATACTTTAGGACGCGACAAGCGTTTGAATCTCAAAAGCTTGCCATCTGGTACAGGGGCGGTAAGGTCCACGCCAGGAACTAGTCTAGGATTGCGCCTAATATCAAAGATCTTGGTGGGGACTTCATCGTCTCCGTCGTATGGGATGGGTTCGCCCGGGTCCGACTCTGACCCAGACTGGGGTGTGATGGTGACACAATCACCAACACAAGGTGTGCCCACGCACAACTTGCTGCGACGGTATCGTGTCCACACTCTGTGGTACACGACAAACATCACGAAACTAATGTACCTATTGGCGTCCATGACTACGGCCAACGGCACGACAACTACGTAATAAATATATACGTAAATTGCCAACGACAAGTGCCAGACGAAGGAACCAAATGGTCCCTTGCCTAGACTAAATGATATGCTGTTATCACGGAAAGTGAGCAACATTCTAGCAACATGTCCTAAAAGTTTGACAATAAAATCATCAATTATAGAGAACATATCATATGAAAGTTGCACACCC
>QKOA01000008.1_pt1 | contig 8465 bp, 5 predicted proteins | sample 1747831 | NCBI WGS metagenome assembly QKOA01 (sample SAMN09244820, study PRJNA472807) | Marine plankton metagenome, whole genome shotgun sequencing project. | isolation source: viral sequences from seawater | place: USA:Pacific | collected 2013
AGTGTTGATTTAACAATGTCCGGAATGATGGCTACAGCCTCTGGCGCTGTTCCTATGTCATCCACTAGAACTACTGACTCGTTGTTTGCTGACGAGTTGTTTAAATTTAAAACAAAAGTAGAAGACACTCAAGAGCTAGTGCCTTTTAGTACGTTAGAGTTTGGAGACGTACAAACAATGCCTTATGTTTATGAAGACATACAGTCTCCTTTGTCTGAATTTACTTATGACAACGGTTTAGAACTAAACATACNACAACAACTAACACAAGAAGAGCTTTTACAAGAGTTATTCCAAAAACAAGGAGTTTCACTCTAATGACATACTTACAACTGGTTAACAAGGTGCTGGTCAGGCTACGTGAAAACGAAGTCTCTACCGTAGGCGAGAACAGCTACTCNAAGCTAATAGGTGAGTATGTTAATGACGCTAAACGTACAGTAGAGAACGCTTGGGACTGGACAGGACTACGTAACACACTGACAGTAGACACACAGGCTAACGTGTTTAACTACGTCCTTACAGGCGCTGACAATACTATTAAGATACTAGATGCTACCAACGACACACAAAACTGCTTTTTGCAGTACAAGCCATCTCAGTGGTTTGACAACGCTTTCCTAGACTTCCCTAGTGTTCCTAAAGGCACTACTCAGTTTTACAGCATTAACGGTATAAACGGTGTTGATCTATACCCTATTCCTGACGCTGCGTACACACTGCGGTTTAATGTGGTGTTACGTACTACAGACTTTACCAACGACACAGACCCACTGAACGTGCCTTATAACCCTGTTATACGTCTGGCTACAGCGTTAGGAGCAAGAGAGAGAGGAGAGACTGGCGGTACTAGCGCAGCGGAACTGTTCGCACTAGCTGATGCTTCACTAGCAGACGCTATAGCAATGGACGCTGCATTACATCCTGAAGAAACTATCTGGTACTCATAATGGCTCAACAGCTACAGAACATTACTATTGCAGCTCCCGGCTTTGCTGGACTCAATACTCAGGACTCACCAATAGGCGTAGACCCGTCGTTTGCTGCTGTTGCTGACAACTGTGTTATTGACAAGCTAGGCCGTATAGGGGCGCGTAAAGGCTGGGAAGAGGTCACTACTAACGGTTCTTCTGTGTTAGGCAGTAGCCGTGGTATAGAAACAGTTTTTGAGTTTGTAGACAAAAGCGGCGACAAGCGTGTAATCTCTGCTGGTAATAATAAAATATTTTTAGGCACTACTACTCTTACTGATATTACCCCCAGCAGCTACACGATAACGGCAAATAACTGGNAGTGTGTAACTTTTAACGATCATTTGTATATGGTGCAAAGTGGCCACGCTCCTTTACTAGCTACAGANCACGGAGGATCGTTTGTGCTGGAACCTGTGGCTTCTCATTCACACGCTACAGGAACAATGCCGTCAGCTAACGAGGCTTTAGCAGCTTTTGGTAGGCTATGGGTAGCAGATGTAGTAGGTAACAAACACACTGTTTACTGGAGCGATCTTCTCCAAGGACATCACTGGACAGGAGGCACTTCTGGTAGTTTAGATATAGAAAAAGTATGGCCTTCAGGTTATGACGAGATTGTATCATTAACGGCACACAATGACTTCTTAATTATATTTGGTAAGCGTTCTATTGTTGTGTACTCAGGAGCTACTAGTCCTGCAAACATGGTTCTAGCGGATACCATTGAAGGNGGAGGATGTATAGCTAGAGACTCAGTACAGCAGACAGGTACAGATGTCATCTTCTTATCAGACTCCGGGCTACGTAGTTTTGGTAGAGTAATACAAGAAAAGTCTCTACCTATGCGCGACATTAGTAAATATGTCCGTAACGATCTGATGGAGAAGGTTAATGTAGAGCAGCTACCTATTAAGTCTTTATATAGCCCAGACGAAGCCTTCTACCTGCTTTCTCTACCCTCTACCAATACTGTGTACTGCTTTGATATGCGTGGCCCGTTAGATCAATCTGGGGCGCACAGAGCTACTACATGGACAGGACTAGACCCTTTGTCTTTTGCACGTTTAGAAGACGACACAATTTACATAGGCAAGTCTACAGGCATTGTTAAGTACGCAGGCTACTTAGACGGTATAGCTACCTATCAGCTACGTTACTTTAGTAACCCCACAGACTTTGGTAACTCTTCTAATCTCAAGTTCTTAAAGAAGTTTAACTTGACTATTGTAGGCGCACAAGGCACTGACATAACGCTTAACTGGGGCTATGATTACTCAACAGAATACAACAAGCAAGTTTTCTCGTATCCTTCTTCAGCTTCTCGCTCTGAGTATGGCATTGCAGAATACGGCTTAGGTCAGTATTCTGGTGTATTTCCTGCTGTGATTAACACGCCTTTTGTAAACACTAGTGGTAGCGGTTCTGTTGTTACTATTGGTATTGAAGCTCAAATTAATAACTCATCTTTTTCTATTCAAAAAATTGACATACATGCTTTACTTGGGAGACTTATCTAAATGTCCAACTACACAAAGACCACTAACTTTGCGGCTAAAGATTCTCTGCCCTCTGGTAACGCAAATAAAGTTGTACGTGGTACAGAGATTGACGCAGAATACACTAACATAGCCACAGCAATAACAAGCAAAGCTGATGCAGCTAGTCCTACATTTACAGGAACTCTCACATCTAGCGGTGCGTTAGTTGCTTCTAGTACATTTGCTTTAACTGGACGGGCTGATATAGGTGATAGAGGAACTAACACAAACTCTTCAGACCCTATGGTTAACGTAAACCGTAACGTAAATAACTCAACTACTGCTGGTAACAGTCATTGTTTTAGTGACTCTTCCCTTATTGATAAAACAGGAACTATTAGTTACGCATCTTATGACGCAAGAATAAATATTACAGGTACTAATTCTTATGGTCATTTTGCTCCTTTTCAGAATGGTGTTGTCCACGCTACTTCAGGTACGACAAGTATTCTTTATGGTTATGTAGATGTTCCCCAAGTAACTAACGGCACAGTGTCTACTCGTTACGGCGTTAAAATTAATGACGTTACTCGTTCAGGTAGTGGAGCAGTAACAAACAACTATGCTTTATGGATAGACCAACAAACAGCCAACTCAGCACAAACGTGGGGACTTGTTCAGAAAGGAACATCTAAAAATCTTTTTGAAGGGCAGGTTTTTTTTCAAAGCCTAATAAACTTAAATGATACTGTTATAGATGACAGCGCAACCGCAGGCACTCGTATTGGCGTAGGCACAGGCAGTGCTAGTGACTTAGCTATTATGAAAGCTGATTACAGCCAGTACATGATGACAGTACCTACAGGAACTAACCAAGTTAAGTTCTGGGGTGGTGTTACNTCTGCTGGTCTGGCTAACGGAAGTGTTTACACGCTGACATCAGATCAAACTCTGTATGGTACAGGTACTGTAGGACATATAGTCTTTAAGAATGCTAATGGTATTGTAGGTCAGATACAGACAAGTGGGGCTGCCACTGCTTACTTAACTTCTTCTGACTATCGTTTAAAGAATGATGTACAGCCTATGGTTGGAGCTATAGACAGGCTCAACGCTCTAAATCCTGTGAACTTTGAATGGTTAGAAACAGGAGAAAGAGTAGACGGCTTCATAGCACACGAGGCTAAGCTAGTTGTTCCTGATGCTGTTAGTGGCGAAAAAGATGCCATGCGTACTGAGGTTATTAAAGATGAAGATGATCTACCTACTGGTGAGATATTAACATTACCTGCTTATCAAGGTATTGATCAGTCTAAGTTAGTTCCTTTATTAACAAAAGCATTACAAGAAGCTCTTTCTAAGATTGATTCATTAGAAACAAGAGTTACTACTTTAGAAGGAGGTGTATAACATGAGCTTTATGGATTTAATAACAGCCGCCACCGTAAACGTAACAGGCACATTAACGGCTGACACAATTACTGGAGGGTCGTACTAATGGCTATTGATATGTACGGGAACTACACACCTGATGATAATCCTTTCGCGCCTTCTAATACAGGTAGTTTTATTGCTAATCCTATTACTGGCTATGTTCCTCCTACAATGGCACAGCAAATAGAGTCTAGCTTGTCTGTACCTAGCTTGTACGATATAGGCTCTTCTGCTTTCCCTTCGTTTGATCTAGCGTCAGCTAACAACACAATGGCTAGTTTGTTTGGTTTAGATTATCAGCCAACACTTACACCCTCTACTCAACAAACAACGCAACAGACACAAACCATGCTTAGTTCTCCGCAGACTGGCCAAGCCGCTGGCGGTAGTAACATGATTCAGAACTTGCTCAGAGGTGCTGGTCAATATTACTTAGGTCGTGAAAACATACAAGATGTTCAACAGCTAGGCAGAGAAACTCAAGAGCAGTTAGGTTTACTAGCAGAAGAAGGGCGCGAGGCTACACAGTTTAGACCCTACACCGTTACTGGTGGATTAGGTGGTGTTTCTACTACTGCTGAAGGNGGTTTTGGTATTGACCTGTCTCCAGAGCAACAAGCTCTACAAGCGCAACTATTGGGTCAGGCACAGGGATTATTTGGTCAGGTAGGTCAAGACCCTACNGAACAACAAGCTGCTATATATGAGCAGATACGGGCTACACAGCGTCCTGAAGAGGAGCGTCAGCGTCTAGCACTAGAAGAGCGTATGCTGTCACAAGGCCGTCTAGGCCTGTCCTCTGCTGCTNATGGCGGCGCATCTCCTGAGCTACTAGCGCAAGAGACTGCTCGTCAGGAAGCTATGGCACGAGCTNATGTAGGTGCTAGGCAGCAAGCCTTATCAGAGCAGCGGCAAGCTCTAGCAGGTGCTACAGGTCTAATGACTGCTGGCTACCAGCCGCAGCAACAAGCTCTTGCTATGCTACAGGCTAGTGCTACTCCTGCTGGCTTTGCTGATGTTGGTCGTAGGACTGGTCAACAGATTGCAGGGCAATTACAGCTAGGCGGTTTAGAGTCGAGGATACAGTCTGAGCAGTTAGCTAATCAGTTACGTCTACAACAGCAGCAAGGATTGTTAGGTGCTGCTTTAGGCACTCCAGCTACTCCTCAACAGCAGGCTACAGTGGCGGCTATGCCTACAGGTTCGTTAAAAGACATGGCAGAAGCAGCTCTAAGGCAGCAAGCAGCAGGCGCTGTGGGCGGGTTATTTAGTAGAATATTTGGAGGAGGTGGTTAAGATGGCTAGAACAGATATTGCAAGGATGTTGACAGGTGTAGGTGGCCCAGCTCCTGTACAGGCTATGCCCGGTACTGCTGGCTTTGCTGGACAGTTTGGCGCACAGACTACAGCAGGTATGGGACAAGCTATAGGAGCTTTAACCCGTGGTGGAGCGCCTTCGTATGAAGAAACAGTAGCTCAGACTATGGGTCAGTTAGACATTACTAAGGTAGAAGACCTAGCAAAGTTAGCTAAGATTCAACAGGTAAGAAACGACTTAGCAGGAGCTGCTCAGACCGCTAGTAAGATACAAGCAATAAGAGAGCGTGAACGCTTAATAAAAGAAAACGAAAAACAGAAGTTACTGGACGAGCAGAACCGAACCACTCAAGAAGAAGAAAATGCAAGAAGATGGGAAGCGGAACAGAAGCTAAGAGAACAAAGACTAGAACTTCAAAGACAAAAACTAGCACAAGAAGGACAGGCAGGCACGATAAAACTACTTAAAGACGATAAAGAAGCTATTAGATCGTATGTAGACCAAGCTAGTAATAGTTCAGGAGAGGCTTATAGCGCCTTGAGTTTAGCTGATCGCTACGCAGCCATGTCACCTACGGGCGGTGTTGTTGGTAGAGCCTATGGTGCTTTTAAAAGTCTTTTAGGTGCTCAAACTGAAATAGATAGTCTAAAAACAGAATTTACAAGATTAACGAATACAGGTATTATTAATTCTTTGCCTCCCGGTGTAGCTTCTGATAGAGACATTTCTCTTATTTCAAAAGGTTTTCCTGATTCTAGCTGGAGCCCAAAAGAAATAGAAAGGTTTTTAAGGGCCGTGGCTAAAGTGTCTGCTTATGACGCTGAGAGAAATTCGTTTAGGGCTAAATACGCCGAAGAGAGGGGAGGTGTCGAAACAGGCTTTACAGACGCTTGGCGGGAGAAGATAAACGAACCCGGATATAAAGAGTCTGTGGCTGGAAGGTACGGGTTTGAGTACGATATACCAACAAAACAAGAGGTGTTCGACGCAGACGAGATGGCGAGAATTAAAGCGCAATCTGAACAAGAGAATATAGCAAACTACGGTAGGGAGTTTTCAACGCCTGATCTGTCTGCTCTTACAAACTAAATTAGGGATACTAAAATGCCAGAAAGAACATTACCAAATGGTCGCGTAATAGCAGGAGTTCCTGACAGTATTTCTAATGAAGACCTTAAACTATATGCTATTTCAAAAGGTTTTGCTACAGAAGAAGACTACAACCAAGACTTTGAGACTTCAGCAGATTATCTTTCCTTGCTTGGTGAAGTAGGTGGCGGTCTAGGCGGTGCTTATCTAGGAGCTGCTTATGGCAGTGCTGTAGGGCCAGTGGGTACTCTAATTGGAGGAGCTTTAGGAGCAGGTATAGGGTACTTTGCAGGAGAGTTAGGAGAGTCTTACGCAGAAGACAGAGACTTTGACGTAGAGCAAGCAGGAACTGAGGCTTTACAGGCAGCAGCAGTAGATGCCGCGTTTGGAGCAGGGTTTAACGTTCTAGGTAAGGTTGTTTCTAAAGTGTGGTCACCTGTTGACAAGCTGTTTTCTCCTACTTACATCAGAGGAGGCAACGAGTCCGAAGCTGCACAGGCTGCTTTAGCTATACAGAGAGGTGAGAAAACTCTTGATGACGTAGTAGCAGAAGGTTTTTCTCCTGAGCAGATAAGCCTCATTAGAACAAACTTAGGAAAACGAACAGAAGAGTTAGAGCAGATTGAAACTCTTAACACTAAGCTGAGGGCAAGAGGCGCTCAGATGCTTCCACAGCAAGCTACTCCTGAGTTTAGAGGAGCTGGTTTAGCACAGGACTATGCAGCAAGCTCTGCTTTTCTAAAGTCAGAATATGAAGCTATATTAAAAGACCAATCTGACTGGATTAGGGATTCTTTTGAAGAAGTTTTAACAGGCCAGTTAAGCAAAGGACTAAGCAGAGATCAGTTAGGAATAGCAGTGCAAGCCCTTGTTCAAGATGCTGATAAGGCTTTGTCAGCTAAGGCTTCTAGTCTGTATAGAGCTATTGATAAAGAAGGTGCTGTATTCCTAGGAACAGGAGGAGTCAAGAACAATGCTAGACGCGCTCAACAAGCTGGTGCTCGTTCGTCAGACGTGGATAACGCAACTAAGATTGTTTTAGGCTTGAGCGATAAGCTATCTCCTGCGGAGACTACGAAGGCAATAAACCGCCTGAGAACTTTGTCTAAGAACTATCAGAACCCTAAAGCTAGTAACATACTTAACAGTGCTGCTGCTAATCTTAAAAATCAAATGGCTAGGCATAAAAGACTAATTAAGACAGAGGACACTCGACAGCTAGGAACTAAAGCACTGAACGAGTTGACTAAAAGGTCTGGAGAGTCTGGTATTTTAGGTGCTCACAGAAAGATAGCTCAGAAACTTGTCAGCATGAGAGATGAAATGTCTTTTGCTGAGACTCACCTAGAGCTTTCTACCTTAAAAGCCATGCAAAGGGATGCTGCTGCTTCTATGGGCGAGAAAAGCTCTAAAGCTGAGAACCTGATTAACAAGGCTATCGACTCCTTATCTAAGTCTATGGACACTAAGGCTAACCAGTTTAATCCTGTACTGAACCAGAAGTACAAGCAGGTGTCAGACCTGTATCGTGAAGGCATTAAAGATATACACGGGGACTGGATTGTCAAGGCTGTTAATCAAGGCAATCCTGCTAAGCTAGGCGAGTTCTTGGCGTTAAACGGAGAGAGAACTGGTATTGAACAACTAGGTAAGCTGATTAATAGAGCTAAGTCTTTAGGCAAGGATGTGGACGGAGAAAATCTGTTCAAGTCTATTGAAAGGTCTTACTTAAACTCCTTGTTCCCTACTAGATCGCCAGAAGAAGGTGTAAAATTTGTAAACAAAATAAACAATGAAAAGTTTGCTGACACCTTTAAGGCTATTGTAGGCAAGGAGAGAGGTAATAAGATCAGAACCTTGGCTAATGAAATAGACTTATTAGCTAAGGGAATACAAGGATCAGAAGGCGCTTTGTCTTTATCTGTTAGAGGCGGTGAAATATCTGCCGTTAAAAGTCCTATGAGTACTGGCCCTATCTTCTACGCTCTTTTAGGTAAGGCTGTAAAAGGCCAGATAAGTCCAGAGAACGTCACTAAGAAGATAGCACTGGCTAAACAGGCTAACGCGAGACTAGCTAAAGGAGAAGCAATCCCTCAAGGAATGATAGCTGGCATACTGGGCAAAGAGGATGCCTTTAAAGTTGCAGGTCTAATGACTGGTGCTTTAGTCCCG
>QKOA01000016.1_pt1 | contig 8333 bp, 7 predicted proteins | sample 1747831 | NCBI WGS metagenome assembly QKOA01 (sample SAMN09244820, study PRJNA472807) | Marine plankton metagenome, whole genome shotgun sequencing project. | isolation source: viral sequences from seawater | place: USA:Pacific | collected 2013
ATTGTTTAATCCAGACTATAACATTGCTATCCTTGCTAACAAGGCAGCAACATCAAGAGAAATTTTAGGAAGACTACAGCTAGCATATGAAAACTTACCATGGTTCTTACAACAAGGAGTTGTAGAATGGAATAAAGGTAGTATAGTTTTAGAGAATGGTAGTAAGATATTTGCATCATCTACATCAGCATCTGCTATCAGGGGTATGTCTATTAACTTAGTATACTTAGATGAATTTGCATTCGTACCTTCAACAGTACAAGAAGAATTCTTTAGCTCTGTATATCCTACGATATCATCTGGTACATCATCAAGAGTATTGATAACGAGTACACCAAATGGTATGAATATGTTTTATAAGTTATGGCACGATGCTGAAAAAGGATATAACGATTACTCTACTGTAAGTGTTAACTGGTGGGATGTACCAGGAAGAGATGAAGCATGGAAAGAACAAACAATAAGAAATACATCCGAAAAACAATTTGCAGTTGAGTTTGAATGTGAGTTTTTAGGATCCAGTGATACATTAATTGATGCTCACAAATTAAGAAACTTAGTATTCAATAACCCAATACAGCAAACAGAAGATTTAAAAATATTTGAGACTCCAAAAAAGGATCACATATACACTCTTACAGCTGATACAAGTAGAGGCGTAGGAGGAGACTATAGTGCTTTTGCAGTATTTGATGTTACAGAAGTACCATATAAAGTAGTAGCTACTTATAGAAATAATACAATAGCACCAGTATTATATCCTAAAGCAATATTTAATGCTGGCAGATCATACAACAATGCTCATGTATTAATAGAAATTAATGATATAGGTCAACAAGTAGCTGACATACTTCATGATGATTTAGAGTATGAGAACATAATAACTGCCCAGTGGAAAGGTCGTGCTGGACAGAAAGTTGGCGGTGGATTTGGTGGAGGCAATCAGCAATTAGGTATTAGAACAACACCTTCTATGAAAAGAATAGGTTGTGCTATGTTGAAAACTATTGTCGAAAATGATAGAATGATAATAAACGACTTTGATATTTTATCAGAACTAACAACGTTCGTTGCAAACAAACGTGGTACTAACTACGAAGCAGAACAAGGTAGAACTGATGACTTAGCAATGTGTCTAGTATTCTTTGCATGGTTAACTAAAGAAGACTTTTTCAAAGAACTAACTGACATAGATATAAGAAAGAACTTATACGAACTTAACCAACAGGCTATAGAAGATCAGCTTGTACCATTCGGCTTTGTAGAGGATGGTCACAGCAGTGATGACTTATGGTCTGATGACGATGAATTTAAAGGTGGACAAAGAGTTAATGTAGAAGGATGGGACTATGAGAGCGAATCGCTCTTCTAGTATTGAGTTTTATAAATAATACAGAGCTTTATAATCTACCGAAAAGAAAAGGAGAATTGAAATGGCATTTCAGGTCAGTCCAGGCGTAAATGTATCAGAAGTTGATTTGAGTACAGTAGTACCAGCAGTTTCTTCTACAGAAGGCGCTTTAGCAGGGGTTTTTAGATGGGGACCTGTGGATTCTCGTGTCTTAGTTGACAGCGAGGAAACACTAGTATCTCGATTCCATAAACCAGTTGGGTCCTTAAACCCAGAAACTTTTTTTACCGCAGCTAACTTTTTAGCATACGGGAATAAACTCTATGTGAACAGAGTTATTAGCTCTGCAGCCAAGAACGCGGTTTCAAACGGTAGTTCAGCAGCAGTTTTAATAAAGAACGATGATCAGATAGACAATGTGTCTCTTACAAGTAACGATCACTATGTAGCAAAATATCCAGGTGCGCTTGGAAACAGTCTACAAGTCTCAACATGTAAGTCAGCAAATGATTACTTAGAGTCTACCGATGGTGGTACTCTTGCTATTAATGCAGGTAATAATATTGCTACTACATCTCAGAATGAGACTTCAAGTGGTTCAGGTCTTGTAAATGTAGGAGACAAAATTAAATTTGGTAACTCAACAGTAGGTCTTTACTACTTAGAAGTTACAGCAGCAAACAGCACAACATTCACATTCAAGGATAACTACACAGGTGCAGTAAACTTAACAGGTATGTCTTTTGACAGATACTGGAAGTACTACGACCTAGTGAGAGCAGCTCCTGGAACATCATCTTACACACAAGCCAAAGGCGGTGCAGGTGATGAAATACACGTAGTAGTTACAGACGAAGATGGAGACATCTCTGGAACTAAAGGACAAGTACTAGAAGTATTTGAAGGTGTATCAAGAGCTACTGATGCGAAAACAGAATCAGGAGAAACTAACTTCTGGATNAATGTTATCAATCAACAGTCAGCTTGGGTATGGGCAAAAGGTGCTTTCAACTTAGCAGCAAACACAACAGGTGCAGCAAGTACTGCATTAACAACAGATAATGCAAATTACGATTCACTTAAATTAGGTGTCGATTCTGCAGCAGAAGGATCCATGTCATTAGCTGATATTTCAGCAGGATATGATAAATTTGCTTCAGCAGAAGATGTAGACATCAGCTTAATCCTTCAGGGTAAAGCATTAGGTGGAACAGCAGATTCAGGTGTTGCAAAATACATCATAGATAATATCTGTGAAAAGAGAAAAGATTGTGTTCTATTTGCTTCACCAGCTTACGGAGACGTAGTTAATAACATTGGTGGCGAAGTTGATGCAATCAAAGCATTTAGAAATGCTTTAACAAACTCATCATATGCAATGCTAGACAGCGGATACAAATATGCTTACGATAAGTATGAAGATGTATACAGGTATGTGCCACTTAACGGTGACATTGCAGGCCTAGCAGTAAGATCAGATGAACTAAGAGATGCATGGTTCTCACCAGCAGGATACAACAGAGGTGGTTTAAAGAATGTAGTTAAACTAGCTTTCAATCCTAAACAAGCTGAAAGAGACTTATTGTATCAATCAGATATTAACCCAGTAGTAACATTCCCAGGACAAGGTACAATCTTGTTTGGTGATAAGACTCTACTAGGTAAGCCATCAGCATTTGATAGATTAAATGTAAGAAGATTGTTCATAGTTTTAGAGAAAGCAATTTCGACAGCAGCTAAATTCACATTGTTTGAATTTAACGATAGCTTCACAAGAAGTCAATTTAAGAACTTGGTTGAGCCATTCTTAAGAGACATTCAAGGAAGAAAAGGTATTACAGACTTTAAAGTTGTATGTGACGACACAAACAACACTGGAGAAGTAATAGACAGAAACGAATTTGTAGGAGACATCTACATTAAACCTTCAAGAAGTATTAACTTTATACAGTTAAACTTTGTAGCGGTAAGAAGTGGTGTTGAATTCTCAGAAATTGTTGGTCAATTTTAATAAATAGGAATAGGAGAAAACAATGGCTTTTAACATTAACGAAATAAGGTCCCAGTTATCACTTGGTGGTGCTAGACCTACCCTGTTCCAAGTTAATATCACTAACCCGGCAAACGCAGCAGGCGACCTCAAAGCTCCATTTTTAATTAGAGCTTCTCAGGTCCCAGCTTCAACTTTAGGTTTCATTGAAGTACCATACTTCGGAAGAAAGGTAAAGATTGCTGGTGATAGAACATTCGCTGAGTGGAACGTAACAGTAATAAACGACGAAGACTTCTTAATTAGAAATGCAATGGAAGAGTGGATGAATCAAATTAACTCTCATCTAGGCAACGTAAGAGGTTTTGGATCAGCTGCAGACTTAGCATACAAGCAAACAGCACAGGTCACACAATTTAGTAAGACCGGTGTTCCAATAAGAGAGTATTCTTTTAATGGTATATTCCCAGTTAACATAACTGAGATGGAAGTTGATTGGAATGCTACAGATGTCATTCAAGAATTCCAGGTGACTTTCCAATACGATTGGTGGGAAGTGACTGGTGGTTCTACAGGCAACGCAGGCGGAAATTAAGGATAAAGGCAACTTAACTGTTGCCTTTACTTCTTTTATAGTGTATAGTTCGGCTATTCACTATAGATATAGTATGAGGTAAGCATGGCAGAATTATTCGGTTTCGAAATCAAAAGAAAAACCACAGACCAAGATCTGGGTTCTTTCGTCCCTAAACAAGAAGATGACGGTGCAGTCGTAGTCGCCGAAGGTGGCGTCTATGGACAATACGTTGATCTTGAACAATCATCAAAGACAGAAGGCGAGCTCGTCACACGTTACAGGCAAATGTCCATGCAGCCTGAGTGCGAGAATGCTATTGATGATGTAGTAAACGAGGCAATTGTTTACGATCCCGAATCACACACAGTAGAACTAGACTTAGACAAAGTTGATGTTGCAGATAATATTAAGAAAAGAATTCAAGAAGAGTTCCACTTAGTTAAAGATTTGCTAGACTTTGAAAGACAAAGTTATGAGACGTTCAGACATTGGTATATTGACGGAAGATTATACTACCATGCCATAATAGACGAAGCAAACGTCAAGGCGGGAATCCAAGAACTCAGATACATTGACCCTAGAAAGATTCGAAAGGTCAGAGCAGTTAAAAAGAAAAGAAAAGGTTCAGGTCCTAATGAAGTGACTCTTACACAAACGAGTCAAGAATATTACCTGTATAATGATAAAGGCTTTAAGTCAGGACCAGGGACGCTCAATCCCGCTCAAGGTACTACACAAGGCATCAAGATCGCTAAGGATAGTATATTACATTGTACGTCTGGTCTAATGAGTGAAGATAATAAAATGGTATTATCTCATTTACATAAAGCAATCAAACCTTTAAATCAATTACGAGTTCTGGAAGATGCAACAGTCATCTATAGAATATCCAGAGCACCAGAGAGAAGAATATTTTATATTGACGTTGGTAATTTACCTAAGGTAAAGGCTGAACAATATCTAAGAGACATGATGGCCAAGCATAAGAACAGACTTGTGTATGATGCTTCAACAGGTGAACTAAGAGACGATAGAAAGTTCATGACAATGTTAGAAGATTATTGGTTACCGAGAAGAGAAGGCGGGAAGGGTACTGAGATTACTACTCTTCCAGCTGGACAGAACNTGGGAGAGATGGACGATGTCCTATACTTCCAGAAGAAGTTATACAGAGCATTGAATGTACCAGTATCAAGATTAGAAGCTGAGTCAGGATTTGCAATAGGTAGAGCTTCAGAAATATCAAGAGACGAAATAAAGTTTCAAAAATTTATAGGAAGAATTAGATTAAAGTTTTCTAGAATATTNGAACATGCTTTAGAAAAACAATTAATTCTTAAAGGTGTTATCACTCCTGATGATTGGCCAATGGTTCGTAGAGAGATGAGGTTCGATTATGTAACCGACAGTCACTTCTCAGAACTTAAAGAGCTAGAAATCTTTAGAGAGAAGTTAGGAGCAGTCAATGACGTGGATCCTTACCTTGGTAAATACTTTAGTAGCAAGTGGGTTAAGACTCATGTGCTTAGACAGACAGAAGAAGAGATTGAAGATATGCATGCAGAGATGACGGCTGATGCTGAAGCGGAACAGGAAAATATGGATAATATGCCTGCTCAACAGCCAGAAAATGGCGAAGAAGCGCCAGAACAAGGGAATGGATTCCCAGAAGCACCATCTGCGTGAGTATAATTTATATAAATAATACAGGAGAATATAATGGCAGATAATGGAACAGCAAGAGATATAGTTGACTTGGCAATGGATGATAAACCTAACAAAGCAGGTGAAGTAATGAACGACATTATGCTTGACAAGGTTGCTGATCAAGTTCAAGGAATTAAGAATGAAATTTCTAATGAGTTCTTTGGACAAGAAATGCCAGAGCCAGATGCTGACCCAGTTGAAGTTCAACAAGAACTAGAACTGGATCCAGTAGAGATAGAAACTCAAGAGGCTGATGAAGATGAAGGTGAAGGCGATTCTGCACACGTGCAGAATGAAATAGAAGAACCTGAGGAATCAGAAGAGCAAGAGGAAGAATAATGAAATCACTTAGACAGATAGTCGAGTTAAAGAAAATTGACTTAGTGCCAGATCCAGAAGAACAAGCTGGAACTGTTTCTAATTATGCCAACCCTAAATCAGCTGCCGAAAAAAGATTCGTAGATAAACATATGGACAATGTCCAGAAAAATCTACACCCTGCTTTTAAAAATGAAAAAGAACAAGAAGCAGTGTTTAGTGGATCTGTCCCAAAAGATACTACTCATGATGTTGCCGGAGCTGGTCATTACAAACCAGGCGAAGATGCAATTGCATATGAGTCAGCAGAACAAGCAGTTGACTTTGTTAGAGATAATTTAAACGAAGTTAATTTAGAAAAGTTTGATAAGCTATTAGATGAGAGTCCAGAAACCGCAGTTGAGTTTGCATTAAACACAATGGCTGAGTTGGAAGGAGACGAATAGTGGCTGAGGTATTAAAACTAAAAAGTTCACAAGCTGCATTAGTAGCAAACAATACTCACGCAGGCAACATTAGTTTAGCTACTGCAGTTAGAGTATACAACAATCATACCGCCAAAGGTGACGTAACAATACAGACAGCATCCAACAATGCTTCTACAGTAGGTGATGCTGTAGTTAAAGGAATGATTTCTGTAGGTGCTGGTCAATCAGTAATATTAAGAAAAGACCCAACAGATGAGGTCTTTGGATCAGCTGCAACATTATTAGCAGCTGGCGTATCAGTAGAGGGATAACATGAAGCTAATAGCAGAAACTAACTTTGAACATGTATCAGCAATTACTGAAGCAAAAGAAGGCGGCGGTAAGAATCATTTTATTGAAGGCATCTTTATGCAAGGTGGCATCAAGAACAGGAACGGAAGAATGTATCCTGTAGAGACTTTGGACAAAGAAGTCCAAAGATATAACGAACAATTTATTCAACAGAATAGAGCATATGGAGAACTAGGACACCCAGAGGGTCCGACTATTAATTTAGAAAGAGTATCTCATATGATGAAAAGCCTCAAAAAAGAAGGCAACAATTATGTTGGAAAAGCAAAGATCATGGATACTCCATACGGAAAGATTGTAAAATCTTTAATCGACGAGGGCGCTAATTTAGGTGTCTCTTCTCGAGGCATGGGGTCTCTAAGACAGAACAGTGATGGTATTAACGAAGTGCAGGGTGATTTTCAACTTGCTACTGCAGGCGATATTGTAGCTGACCCGTCCGCACCTAACGCATTTGTGAATGGTGTTATGGAGGGTGTAGAGTGGGTTTACGACGCTGCTACTAATTCTTGGCAATCACAGGCTGTGATTGAGGAAATAGTTAAGACGGGAGCTAGATCAGTAAAAGAGTTGAATGAGAATTCAATTAAGTTATTTGAGAAGTTTCTAAGAACCCTGTAAACTTATAATTTATAAATAATATACACAAGTATATAAGACTCAAACTACGAGGAGAAAAAAATGGCTAAAGAACTAGAAAAGTTCACCAACGAGGAAATCGAAGCTGTGGCCGAAGAGCAAGTAGAACTTGACGAGTTTAAGGCCAGCGGTGAGGATTCATCTATAGCTGATCCTGTGGTTAAAGGAAGCAACAAAAGACCAGCAGATAAGACTGCATCTTTCACAGCACCTAACCCAGGCGGTTCAGACGAAAAATCAGGATCTGAGTCCAAAGGTGAAGACCTAATCGGATCTAAAAGTGGTAAGAAAGCTCCAGCTAGAAAAGCTGACAAGAGTGTTTCTGCTACTGCTAAGGATGCGCCTAAAGTTGCAACACCTGGACAAGGCGGATCAATGAATAAAGAAGATATCGACGCAATCTTTGGAGATGACCTCTCTGAAGACTTAAGAGAAAAAGCAGAGACAGTTTTTGAAGCTGCTGTTAGCGCTAGAGTATCTGACATCGACGCTACATATTCAGAAGCATTTGACACACAGCTTGCAGAAGCTAAAGAATCACTTGCAGAAGATATGACATCTAAAGTAGATGAATACATCAACTACTTAAGTGAGCAATGGATGGAAGATAACAAAGTTGCTATCGAATCATCTCTTAAAGTAGAAGTTGCAGAATCATTCATGACAGGCTTACGAGGATTAATGGAAGCACACAATGTTGTAATCCCCGAAGAAGCAGATTCAGACATCTTAACAGACCTTCAAACTCAAATAGAAGAACTTGAAGGAAAGTTAGAAGAAGAAACATCTAGCAAGATTTCTATGAGCAACGAACTAATCGAAGCTCAGGTAACAAACATTTTCAGTGAGGCCACAGATGGCTTAGCTGGAACACAAATTGAAAAACTCCGTGCTCTATCGGAAGGTTTAGATTATGATAACGTTGAAGATTTTGAGAAGAAGTTAAACACTTTGAAAGAATCATATTTCAAC
>QKOA01000066.1_pt1 | contig 7387 bp, 3 predicted proteins | sample 1747831 | NCBI WGS metagenome assembly QKOA01 (sample SAMN09244820, study PRJNA472807) | Marine plankton metagenome, whole genome shotgun sequencing project. | isolation source: viral sequences from seawater | place: USA:Pacific | collected 2013
ATTTACGGCATTAGTCTGGATATCTATTCGGTCATTGGTTGCAGAGTCACGAAGAAGTAAATTTGCATTCACGCTATCGATGTTTGCGGCAAATACACTAATACTACTATCTGTCGCATCAATGCGTGAGGTTAAAGTAGTGTTTGCATTTGCAATAGCATCTGCGAGTAGGTCAGAATCGATACCACCTAGAACAAGACCTTCAAGTTCTGCTTGAGTGGCTTGTTGTTGCGAGGCAAGAACGGTGATTCCACTATCGGTTTCAGTTACACTTGCATGTAATGTCAACAAGGAAGCCGCGTTAGCAGCAATAGCATTTTCAAGGTCGGTTAAATCTACTTCAGCAGAGAAGGTAAACTGACTAAGAAATTCTTGATTCACAACATTAGTGATATTTGACGAATCAAGACTGCTGCCGCCAAACGCACCCGTTTCGACTAATGCGAAGTTTTCGTTTATCTTATCGAATGCCGCGTTAACATTATCCGCAAGATTAATTGTTTGTATGCTACCTGTGCTCATTTCTTATCCTCTAATAAACGAAAAAGCAATTCTTTTATTTGTGTAACATCATCTCTCAATGTGTCTACCTCATTGGTTAGACGTATGATGTGTTGTTCTTTTTCTTGTTGAACTGTTCTAAGTTTTCGTGCCCTTTCTATTTCTGTCTTGTTGGTATTTAGGATAGCGCCTGTGCGTCTATCCCTTACCAAATTACTGTGGCCTTCTACTCTTTGATGGGTATTCATTATGTTACCAATGCAATCACACGTAGGTCTCTAATTACCGGAGACTTAGATGAATTACTTGAGTGCATCACAATCTTCACTTGGAATGCGGTGAACTGATCGGTATCAATAGTGTACTCATAGTCACGGTATGTCAAAGGATTCTCATCCGAAGGCAATTCCTTGTCTATGGTAGCTTGTACCCACTCGGATATGAAGTTATTGTCGTCAGTGCCGTCAGTAGCAGCCAAAGCATCTTCATCTGCTGCAACTCTCACGTACACTTCAAAGTCAGCAGGAGATGGACGGTTTGCAGCAAAGATAACTTTCAGTCCAACAGACGATTCGTCGACGGTCACTGGTACAGTTATGTGTTGTGCCGCTTCATCATTGTCAATAACATTCTCTAGTGCAAGTACAGATACCCGTTGGAGATCAACTAATGGAGATACCTTCGAGTCTTCGGTAGATAGACTTAGATTGAACTTCATTGTTTCTGAACCACCAGCATTATCCGACGATGCAACAACACTCGGTGATGTGTTTGTGTTGTAGTCGTTTAAGAACACGGACTTGGATGTTGTTATTCCATATCCAAACTGATTGGTAGACCGAGAATCCCCATAAGAAGAAACGGAGGGACTGAACAATTCAGCTGTAATACTTGTTGAATTTGGCGTCACATTTTGTATCTGCGGCACGAACTCATCGTAGTAAACTTGTTGAGACGCAGTAACATCGTCACCACCGCCTCTTGCAGAGGTAGTAGCGTTTGAACCCAAATCGATAATATAACCATCCCACTCTGTATCGAAGACCGAGAATGTGCCGTTGAAATCTGATGCGATAAATCCACCGAAATCAGTAGTAACGTTAGAGATAGACACTATGTCATTTTTACTAAAACCATGACCTTCTTGGAAAATCTTAACAAATGGGAATCCCTGAGTAGTCTCAATAGGATTAGAATCAAGAGTAACTTTTGGCAATGGTGCGTTATCAAGAATAAGGTCACCCGAAACAGCAAAGTCAGCACGGTCTAATTCAAACATCAGGTCTTTAGTCTGGTCTGGAGTCCATGTGAAACCATTCTGTGATAGGAACAGAGAACCTAAAGTAGGTTGTCTAGTGACTCTATCTTCTCGTGAACCGAAAACGTTTTGATAAGTTTCAGCAATATAAGCATTATATCCCACTGACTCAGCAAGTAAGATTATCGCATATTCTTCCCCACTTGTCAAGTAAATTGGTTCATCAAATTCAACTATTGTTGGAGAACCTTGTACATCTTCAATTGTTTCGGGATTAGTCGCAATCGCAATGTCAGCAGGGTCAATAAACTTGACTGCGCCAGGCACGATGCGTGTAGTTGGTATACCATTCTCTACTGGACGAATCTGAACCTGTAGAGGAATATTATCATCCTTAGTTGACAAGAAGATTCGTGCTTTAGTTATGAATAGACCATTAGGGTTCTCTATCTGGTCAACAAAGAATGTCTGTGCCAGAGGGTCTTGACGACCAGCACGTACATTAATGATTCGTGTTGTACGAATAGTTCTCTGTACGCTTTCAATAGTACCTGTAGATGTGTAGTTTGCACGAGTCGAAGCTGTCGCTTCGTTGTCGTCATTGACGCTTACATCAAGAAGTTTTAATTCGTGGTTTCCAGTTCTAAAGTTTATTGTTGAGGTGTTAGGTAAGAAGAAACTACCGACCAATTCACCGTTTGCATCTGTCTGTAGTGCAGTAGGGCCACCTAGGTCTGCTGGATACTCAGTCGCATTTGCATACTGACTACCGAACTCTGTCGGGTCATCCGAGAATCTTGAAGCAGTTGTCTCTTGTCGCACCCATGAACTCACGTCTTTATTACCGAAGAATGCGAACATCTTAGTGTTAGGACGAAGACCCTTGGCAGTGAAGTGGATTCTACGAGAACGCATGAAAGGAACAATCTCTACATCTGCAACCTGTTCACCGATGAAGTCTTGAATGCTTCGGGTGGTGTCTCTAAAAGATACGTCTCTTGGTATTGTAGTGAAGAGTCCAGTGTTTGTGAGATTGTTAGAATTTCTACCTTCACGCAATGCTGGACGTTGCCATAGGTCGGCTTCGAAGTTTTCGAATCGACGTACTGTGGTCTGCATAACAGGTGGTAGAGTTCGAGTCTCGACCCACTCATCCGAAGATGGGGATAGTTCCATATGTCCGGTTTGAGTCAATACTGCGAATGGGTTAACGTTCATTGTATCTGTAGCAAGTAGTTGCGATACTAGATTGACATCTGTGTAAGGTAGAGTTACTAGGTCACCATGTTTCTCAACCGCATCGACATTGTCCGTACTATAAGAAAGACGGACTGAGTTCTCACGGAAGGATGGTTTCAACAGTCCCTGTGGGTCAATAGACGCACGATACTCTGAGTTGTTGATATCTGAGAAGGTAAACGAACTAAAGTTGTCTGCAATGAATCCCGCTTTAGTACGTGCATTGCCCGAACCGTCTAATACAGTCAATGAGTTAGTGTTGGACTCTAAGAGACTCAAAGTAGTTAATTCGAATAGGTCTTCTACACGTTGTTCCAACTTACCGATATCTTTCATTGTGAATCGTTTGTTTGGAATGAATGTGCTAGTAAGGTCGGCAGTACCAAATGTGTATGGGTTCAATCGGAACTTGTATAGTGCCATTGAACCTGTAGGAATCTCTGGTTCACGCGGGATTACATTGGACTCACCTTGAATCACCTGTAGTTCACCGAACCCGATATCACCACGACTGTCTGTTGCGTTGGCAACTAGAATGTCGATACGTGGTAGGTAGTACTGTATAGTGTTGATTGTAATTGCCGAGGCATTCTGTGGTAGTTCGGCCCTAACATCAAACTCACCTAGGTAGGTAAATGCACGAGAAGGACGGAAGTCCAAAACGTCACGCATAGAGATTACTTGACCTGTTGCGGTAGTGTAGTCTGGGATACTTTCGTAAGTGTCGTCCACATAAGAACTTGCGGTGAAGAAAACACCGTCATCTTGATGGTCGTAATAAGTATAGGTTACCTGAATCTCAGAATCACCACCGTGCGGTATAACATACCCTGACTTAACGTATGCAACTATCTGGTCATAGAAGTTGTCACGTTGACCACCGTCTAGGTAGAACTGGTGAGTAATGTCTTCAGCATCTGCCCAGTCAGTAGTAACATCATCTCTGAACTTGACCGATTGTAGAACAATACCATCAACTTCTCCGGTGAATACTGGACGTGCTTGCCAGTCTACGGTGGGAATGGTTTGAGTTTTAACTCCAGTTGCAATCTGTTTGGTACGTGGTTGTACGTTGCTGAGGTCTACGTAGTATGCAATGTCATACTCTTGACCAGAAGTTAGACCAGTGTATGTACCGGAAATATCTGGAGAAATTGATAGAACAGGGCCCTCTGTTTCACAGATTACCCACTGAGAAGTTTCAACACCAGAAAGACTAATCTCACCACTAACATCTGCTGTTTGTCTAGTATATCGTTGGATAGTGTAGTTAGCAGTGATAGGGTCTATAGAAGGAGTAGTTCTAGGTAAAGGAAATAACAAGTTATTATTTGATGCTTCGTGAATTACACTGTCAACCAATTTTATTTCCGGTTGACCACTGCCTGGGATGTTATCTACCATCACGTCTACGTCAGAGAAACTGTAGTAACCAGAACCGCCCGGCGGTATAGGATCCATACGGATGTTGAAGATGTATAGTCGAGTACCGACAGCATCTCGTTGAACACCACGCACATTACAGTAACCGATGAAATTACCGGCAGAGTTTTTTAATCTTTGGTGACCAAAGGTATCAAAACGACCGAACCCTTCGGTCAATGATTCATCGATATAGACATAGTTACCATATGCAGCAGGGACAGGTTCGTTTGTTTTCGTAATAAGGTCTCTTGCCTTCGGTACATTGATGTCTGTTGTACCAATCTCTAGTCGGTAACCATCTACGTATGCGATACCTTCAGTAACGTCTAGATTCAAGTTTGTGGCATCTTTCTCTTCGAAGATTGCCTTGAACTTTTCTACTACGTAGTTACCAGACTCTTCTTTTGTGCGTTGTGCAAGAAGGTCATTGATTCGGTTGTATGCATCAAAGGTACTGACTTCACGAGTAATAACACCATCAACGACACGTGCGACAAATACAAAGTTCTCTTCAACTTCTACTTGGTCACGTGTAGTAGGTACTAACTTAATCTGGTATCTATGTGCGCCTGGTGCAGTTTGATTAGGTACTTCACCTTGGTTATCAAAAAGACTTTCGTCTTCGCCTTCGGTGATGATATTTTCTTCAATACGGAAGCCGATATCTGTGGTTGGTAGTGCACTGTACTTGTCGATGAAAGAACTACCACCTTCCATATAAACGAAATGATTCTGTACAAAGAAATCACCCGCAGCAAAGTACGCTTTAGTTGAACGACCAGCTGCTGGAATAGGGTCTGCACTGTCATCAATAACGGTGATACTAGAAGTCACTGAACCATCCAATGCGATTAGGGTGTCCAGTGAGGAAATTCGTGGAGCGACTGTAGTGTCAACCACTACCGAGGTATCAGTATACTGTACATAGAGTGTCGCTGGGTCGCCCGATGTTGTGGACTCTACCACTTCTAAAACCTTAACTTCGATTCCCTTATCGACAAGGGTTCCATTAGTTAGGGTTTTACCCAATAGGTCTGGGCCTAGAATACTAACAGGGTCTAATCGAATATACTCTAGTGTATTGTCTACAGTAGCACCGCCTGGATTGACCAGTGCACCTTCTTTGAAGATGTTACGACCGAATCGCGCAATCTCCTCTTGGATAATTGTCTGTGATTCGATTAACTCACGTGCCTGTAGTGCACGTCCGGAGTTAAACAATACGCGATGGTAACCATCTTCAGCATCATAAAAATCGCGATATGTTTCTTTGAACGTCTTATTTGTAAAATCTGCCATGATTAATCCTAAACGGTGATTACTATCTTAATATCTTCTTGTTGTTCTGCGTCACGTCGTATTCTTGCACGGTTCTCAATATATAGGACTTCTCCGGAGAAACGATTTATACCATTCACTGGGGATAAAGATTCAACTTCTCCTGATACAGCTACGCCTGATTGAGATACCGACTCACCTATCTCGAAGGTTTTGAATCCGGTCGATTCGTTTTGGTGATAATGTACTATAGTACCATCAGATTCGTCAACGTATGCAACCGCACCTGAAATAGTACCTGTTATAGATTTACCGGATTCGAATGGAGAAGAGTCCACAAGCGTAATAGTGGATAATACTTTAGCTGATGTGCCAACAAAAGGTGTAGTGTCTGGTGATAGTGGGTTCTTTATCACGCCCATTTGACGGAAAGTGTTTTCTACCACAAAGGTATCACTCTCAACACCATCCGGTTTAATGTTCATGAGAACCGCACTTGTTTTCAAATCATCTATAGGGTCAAAACCAATACCATTTGCACTAGTTACGATAGCACGGATTTCACAGTTATATCCGCCACCGCCACCGATTTCAAAAGATGCATATGTGTATCCTGAACCATAGTCGGTCATTTCTATCCTAGTAACCACACCTTCAGATACATGTGCTACAGCAGTAGCACCAACACCATTTCCGATTATAGTTAACACGGGAGCTGAAGTGTAACCAGAACCACCGTTATCAACAGAAGCGCTGATTATCTGACCACCGACTGCACCGAGTTTAACGGTAGTCTGTAGGTCTTCGATAGGGTCGCCTGTAGGTAGGTTAGGTTCTGCTTCTTGTACAGGGATGTGATTAGATGACAAAAACTGAAAGATGGTCTCTGGGGTTAGAGAATACAAGAACTTCCACGTGTATCCGTCAGATGTAGTGAAGGGGTCTTCGTAAGGAACATTGAGAAGACCATAGTTAGGTTCTACCATCGATGGTTTAGGTGAACCGTCTAAGTTTTTTGCATGGTCTAAACAGATGTATACTTCCTTCGCATCATTCAATACGTACCAAGGAGTAGTGTTCTCTGGGTCAACGGAATCGTCCCATCCAGCGTAAGTAGTGCCGGAAGACCAGTTAACTCTTTTCGCTACGAATGTAGAACCTTCCACTTTCTTTATTGATTGTAGGTTGTGACGAAATTCTCTTTCTTCAAATGAAGAGTCTATAGGTGGTTCAACAGTATCATTCTCATTGAATAGGTCTGATTTACCAATACCGATATAATATTCATTAGAAGATGTCTGGATATCAGTTAGGAGGTTTCTCGCTAAACTCCTACCCATTGTTTGTCTTACTATAGCTGGCATCTTTCTGTCCTGTGCATTGTTGAAAACATTTGTAGTTATTTATACCAATTGTAAGGCATTATTTTTCTTTTTCTATTCTGCCTCGAAGAAAAATGTCTGAAACAGTCGTCCATCTTCTTTTCCCATCCCAAAGCCAGGGATTGTAGAACAGTGATAATACTGGGAATCGTAAATAACAGCACGGTTATAGATGTTCTTAACTTCATTTACAATCTCCCAATCGTCCATTGATGTTGGAATTTTATTGAAGTCTGGCAGACCCTCTTCGTGTCTCATTATACCTGTTGTCTTATGACGATACATTGATGTGCCGGAATCTAAC
>QKOA01000048.1_pt1 | contig 7292 bp, 10 predicted proteins | sample 1747831 | NCBI WGS metagenome assembly QKOA01 (sample SAMN09244820, study PRJNA472807) | Marine plankton metagenome, whole genome shotgun sequencing project. | isolation source: viral sequences from seawater | place: USA:Pacific | collected 2013
ACCTACTCTGTAATCTAATCCTTTCGCGCTAAGGCGCGCTTTAATTCTAGCTTGCATACGCGATCGCAACAAAACTAACTTGGCTAGTCTTTGCGCTCTAATTGTGTCAGTAGTGAAAGGCAGATCTAAATTTAAAACGTGTTCCCCGCCATCAGCAGTGACATAATCGTTATTAGTGCTTTCCTGCTGAGGATATTCAGTCTTTATATAGTCAATTTCTTTGCTTATGAACGTGCCTTTCACAACATTGTAATTATCTTGTCTTGGCGTTTTTGCTAAAAAGGTGAAATTGCCCGTAATTATGTCTTCATTAAGGGGGGTTGAGTGTGGTGTTGCATACCTGTAAGGCTCAATTCTTAGCTTTCCACCGGCATAAGTAATTCTACCATTCATACAACTTAAAAGGTTTTTGATGTTTGCACGAATAGATTGTTTTGTATCAACAATACCATCGCACCTATATCGGGTTCTTGATGGGCTACCAATCGAGGCATCGCAAAAGTTCGCGGCAGAAATTATCTGCGCTTCATCAAACTGATCAGCAGAAATGCCCGCACCATAACTTTCATGCCTTAGGTAATCAAATAAACATAAAACAGGATTGGAAGAATAAGCCCATGAATCTTCATCATCTACATCATGCGAACTAATTCTAGGGTCGTATACTTTGCGCCCTTTGATTAAAGCCGTAACAGTTGGAACTCCGTTAGGGTATTTTTCGTTGTCAAATTCAAACCTAGTCCAAACGTAAGCAATACGCTGTAATCGGTGCTTATAATTCCCGTTATTAACCCAGTAATCAACGTGTGTGTCTGTATTGGCACTGCCTGTGCTTATTTCTGATTGCGCTCTACCGCCATCTCTAACCTGAACATCTAGCTTAACACCACCACCACTTTGCCACCAATCGCCTTGATAAGTTCCGTTGTACCAAACAAGATCTCTGTCTAAATATACTTTTTCAATACCCTCGCACATATCATGCGCTAGAGCAGTTATCTGATAAAGGTATTTATTATTCACTCCTGCGACATCCTGCCAAAGTATGTTGCCGCCTTTTCTAATTTCTCCGTAGACTATTTCCCGGGATTTTGTGGTTTCTTTAGTGTTGACGTTTCTGCCACCCATCGTATCGACAGAGGCATCTTCCATCATCGAATCCATCGCATAATCTACTGCATATGCTGATGCAATACCTACGCCAATCGCAACAACAGCAGATGTGCCTAAAGCCGCCGCGCTTAAACCACCAACAATAGCACCAACAACAGCCATTTTTTTATCCTATAAACTTTTGATATAGCCTTTCAGCTAAATTGTAATCCATGCTTTCTAGCAACTTATCGAAAGGTGCATGATCTTTTGTATTTATAACCAGTACAGATACACCATCTTTCTTTAACTCTTTCTCTGCAAATTTTATCAGACCATAACCTGCCCTGCCTTTGCGATATTCTGGTGCTATGTAAATTACATCTGTAGCCGCAAAAAGATGGTCGATATAGTGTAAACCTTTTGTAACCACTACAGTAAAATAGCCAACTAGCTTACCATCAACTCTAGCTGTATAAAGTTTAATCATTCCCAAAGATTCTAGCTTGTAATAAGTATCCCAATCTGGATTGAGCTTTATATTGTCCTGATTAATTGCTATTTCTGACCAGTGATTTTCAATCAAAGGCTGAATTTCACCCTTAATTAAACTTATACGTTCTTGATTGTATTCCATTATTCACCCCATACTAGTTCTTGTTCAGCGATACTCTCTATGTAATCTAAGCCTAAATCGTTGCCACCAAAATGCTTCTGATCTTCTTTTGTGTAGAGCCTTTGGTTGCTTCTGCTTAATCTAGCTAAATGGTTTTCAATATCTAGCTTAATCGTTATTGTTTCACCATTTTGCACATATGTGCCATTGTCCATAAAACCTTTGAAAAAAACTGTGTACCCCTCAACAAAAGACTCATCTTTTTGAAGAACTGCAAGATAAACTGTTATATCTCCACCTTGAAATTCTTCGCTTCTGATTGCGCTAACAATCGTATTGTCGCAACCTGATAACGTAATGCTAAGACCAGATGTGCCTAAGTCGCTGTTTTCCTGTACAGAAGAAATTGACAAAAGCGAACCTGCACCTGTATATGTTTGCCCGCCAAGAGAGCAGTTGCCATATCCAGTCCACAACCTTAATTCTGTGCTAAATGAAGCCTTTACAAATAAAGCAGGTCTAAGTAAGTCATCGTTAATCTCTGACAAAAAAGCACTAGAAAGTCCGCGACTCATCAGATAGCCTCAACACAAGCTAAGGTAAAGCTGTGCAGTGATTCTTTACCTACGCGCCATTCAACATCATTAGAGGCAAGTCTCCAAATTGAGCTAGGGTATGTCACATCTAATGCTTGTGAGGAAATACCTTGACGAAGAGGCGGCATTATTTCACAACTGGTTGTAGCATTAGCGGGTGCATCTTCAAGCACAACATATAGCCTGCTAAAAATACTAACATGGCTACCTGCTTTTAATACATGATTGCTACTATTTGCGATACTGATATCGTGAGAACCTACACTAGCTGTAGCTGTGCAAACAGGCACATTGCTAGTATATGTCTGCTGTGGATCGCCAAAGTAAAATGTTTTAGCTACGCCTCGCAGTGCGGCAAGAAAAGCCTGAAATGCCCTAGCCTCGTCAAAGTCTAGTGGTCTTATGGTTATTTCTGCTTCCCATCTTGCTGTGCCAAAATCTTGAACTTGCTGAGCAAAAGAGGTAGAAGATGTTGTGACTGCGGCAGACTGAACAAGTCTCATTGTAAGGTCTTCAACTATTGTCTTTCCGTTAATAGTTGGAAATGTTAAAGGGTATGATAGTGCCATCTTATCTTCCTAATATGCCAGTTGAGTAGCCACCGCCTCTACGCCTTTCAGCTAATACTGCACCTTTTGCCGCATCTTGTATCTGTGGTAGTAGATTCTGAATTTCTGCTCTAACTGTTTGCTGAACGCCAGTGGTTACATTGATTGTCTGATTAACTACTACGCCCTGACCACCGCCTTTAGTGTGATCAATAACAGTTTCATTGGGATGTAGTATAGCATTAAAACCACCTTTTCCGTCTACACCGCCAGACCTAGAACCTATACCAGTGAAACCACCGCCATCAAATGATTGTGATCGTATCGCAGAGACTTGCGCCATACCTGCCGCAACAGAAGCCGCCGCCATACCTATGTTAATTGGGAATGGATACGCGCTCATAGACTTAGCCGCGCCCTGATAGGTGCTAATAAGCGCATTAGCTATACCTGCCGCCTTTTGCAGAGCAAACATCTTTTTAGAGTTTGTAGCCGCGCCTTGTAGCTGTGTAGCAAGCTGACCAGTTATGTGCTTTGTTTTTTCTACGCCAGTTTTTGCTTCAAATTCTGCCAACTCAGCAGACTTGGTCTTTTCTGTGCCTACTTGCTGTGTCTTGTTTGCGGCAACTTCCTCTGCTGTGGCTCTTGAATGCTCTCTTATCTGCCTAAAATATTCAATCATATTTGCCGCCATTTCATCAGGCGAAAGATCATTCAGACCTTGAAGTTCTGCTCTTAACTGTTGTAATGATGATTTTGATTCATTTGCAAAATCAGCTAAAGGGTTAGTTGTAATTTCTGTTTTACCTATCAAACCCGCGACAGAATTATATATATCAATGAAACCCTGCATAATAGGCATAAGGCTCAGTGCAACATACATTCCAATTTTTACAAAGCCTAACTCCATTTTCTTCAAAACAATGTTAAATGCGTGTAGACCTGCTTTTGCATAGGCAAAACTGCTAATTATTGAATCAGCTACTCGCTCTCCAACATTGCCAAGTTTATTAGCCTCTATTGCGGAATTGGTAAACCCATCCGCTAGAACCTTTAAGATAGGAGCAAGATTTAAAGATATTTGGTTGAAAAGCCCGGTAATAACGCCTTTAGCTCTAGTAAATGCATCATTAGCCGCCTCTATTTGCGCTGTGTCGGTTCTGCTTAATGCTAGACCTAATAGTTCAGCCTCAGCAATCATCTCTCTTAAAGCCGCAGAGCCACCACCTAGCGTATTGACTAACGCAACACCCTCAGAGTCAAATAGCTTCATGGCTATACGAACGCGATCAGACTGTGTAGACAGTCCGCCCATAGCATCAGCTACAACTTCCATCTGCTTATCTAGGGGTAATTTTACTAAGTCTTCTGCATTGATACCAAGCTCTTTCAGTGCGCCCTGTGCTTCACCAGTACCAATCGCGGCTTCACTTGCTCTACGAGTGAATCTTTGCAGAGCCATATCCATCGTTTGTGTAGATACGCCAGTTAGTTCTGCGGCATGGCGCATACCTGCAAGTGCTTCTGTAGTAACGCCAATCTTGTCTGCTGTTTTAGCTAACGAATCACCTGCGGCTAGACCTGACTTGATAAGCGCACCAAAACCTGCCGCACCTACCAAGCCAACAATAGCCGTCTTAGCACTGAGAACAGCACCACCTACCTTTCTCACACCTGCGCTTGCAGAAGATAATGCTTTTGATGTTTTATCAAATGCGCGGATGGTTATATTAAGATTTTGGTTCGCCATTGTTATCCTTTAATATCTGAAAGTAAGCCATCCACTCATTGAACTCAGTAACGCTTATTTGCTCTACCTCGTCTATAGTCATGTGAAGCCGATCAGCCAGAGATATTAGATTGAATCTCCAGTGATCGGTTTTTAGTTTTTTGCTAAATCTTCCTCAGACTCAATCTCAGCAAACATCTGATTGGCGATCTCAGATATAACATCTGTCTGCTCGCCCATCAGTTCAATCTTATCGTCTGCCGCAGTAAACAGCCTATCACCACTTTGGTCTTCTGCTTTCATAATAATCAGATCGACCATAGCGGCAATTGTGGTGTTGGTTAAGAAGTTAGGGTGCTTCTTCTGTAGTTGGTTCATGTCGTTGCAGGTTATTGGTCTGCAATATAACTTAAACGCTCCAGAATCGTCACCCCACTCAGGCACAACAACTTCTCTTGCCTTAACTTCTCGTCTTTTGCGTAACTCTTTTGCTAATCCCATGATTTATACTCCCCTAATTACGCTGTTGCTTCAGTTACTGCTCCAGATACTTGGATAGAAAAACTAGCTTCAACCATGCCATCAAAAGATGTGTTGATAGACTTGCTAGTTACAATACCACCGCCTGTGTAGTATTTTTCACCTGTGCCAGTGCCAGTAGGATAGATTTCAAAGTCAAGGTCTGCTCTGCCATCTAAAACTAACTGCTGTGCATCAGAACCATCCCAGTAGCATTCAATGCTTACTGTAGAGCTTTCTAATCCTGCTTTGTATGTACGCGCTGAATCACCAACTACGCTATCTTCAATAGTGTCTGCTGATGTTTCAATGCTAAATGAACGAACCTCGCCAACTACGGCTACTGAACCGCCATCGACTGCTATCTTTACTACGCCACTGCTACCTGTTGCTGTTGCCATTGTGTTACCTCATAAAGTTAAAGTGTACCGCGCTGATACTTATACAGTACACGCAGAGTTAAAATTACACCGCCAATCGGTGCTATAGAACCTTCGTCTGTCTCAATGCTAACAATCTGTGTATCTAAGGCTACATCGCCTCTGGTTCTGTCTACATCAAGACTTTCTTCAACAGCCTCTATGATATCATTTCTGGCAGAATCAATCTCTTTGCCTTTCACATAACATACAAGCTGATAGTTAATCGTTGCCATCCTGTGCGATATAGAGCCACCGACAGTATCGTTCTCTCTATCTTCGTCTGCGCTCTGCACAAGTATAGCAGGGAATTGAGCATTGGATAGCTTTTCAAAATCAAACGGCTCTCTGGTTACATACTTAACTTTTACAGGCAAATCAATGTTCTGTAATGTTTGTACCAAGTTAACCGCTATGTCTTCTCTAATGCTCATTTGATGTTCCTAAAGAATATATCGCCAAGTTGCTTCTCTTCTTTTCTGTTAAAGCCAAAGAAAGGTCTAGTCTTATCATTCATAGCCGCCTTTTTAGCTTCTTCTGCTCTGGTAAAGAATATAGTAGCTTTCTTCCTGTCTGCCTTGCTAGTCATAGAGCCAAGCATTCTACCAGAGAATTGCAGGTCTACGTTTTTGCCTCTACCTTTAGCTCTTCTAAACTTAGCATACTTTTCAGAGTAGCCCTTGAAAGCACCGCCCTTGTAACCAACACCATCTTGCGTTCTATCCTCAATGATGTTGATACCTTGTTGGGCTGTTATTGATAGCGCACGTTTCATGCTCTTATCAATGTCTTTGCCTTTCTTCTTTAATGCCGCCTGTACTTTCTTGGCATTAGTCTTAATATCTACCTGCATTATCTACTCAATCTACCGCTATGGATAGACTTCTTCTCTTGTTCTGTTACGACACTATCGTTATCAGCATCGTATTCAATGCCATCTCTTAGAATACTATCTAGCTCTTCGCCATAACGCGACTTGTAGAAAGTAATCATGCTCTGGAATCTATCTCCATCTACCCAGTTAGTTAACTGAGGCAATGCGTACTTCCACAACACTAAGTAAGATGCGCATCTTGTAAACTGTGAGTCTGTCAGGTACGCGCTGTTTAGCTCGCCTGATAAACCTTTCTTATCCCACCAACCTATCCGTAGTTCGCGAATAATATCGGCTTGCGCTCTGGTGTGTTCATCACCGAACGATTCAATGCCTAGCTCTAAAATGTCAGGCACTAGGTTTTGTAAATCTACGTCTTCTGAAAATGCCATTACCACTTCACCTTATCTGCCCAGTAAGCCCCAGACATTTTGCCTTTGGCTATGTTCTTTGCGTGTCGCGCTTTAAATGCTTTGCGCTTTGCTTTGTCTGCCGCCGATTCATTCTTTCTAGGTGGCTTGTTATCTGCACCCTGCTGTCCGAATCTAATCAGCTTAATCTTATCTCCCTCTTTGGCTAACACGGCATGAGACTTAGTCGCATGACCAGATGTTCTTTTGGGCTTATTGTAGCCACTGAACCTTTCGCCTCTGTATGTAATCGCCATATTAACCTCAGAAAAAGAATAGCCCCCACATTAGCAGGGGCATTCAGTCTTAAAGAGCCGCATCAGCAGTGATTTTAACACCATAGCTGTCATCTAGCTCAGCAACACCATAAACAGCAGTAGCAACTAACTCAGTGCCTCTGCGTGTAGCGTTACGTTGTGTCTCTAGGTTGAACTCAGACTTAAGAGCAATAGCAAGTGCTTCTGGAGCAAATACTGCCGCAACTGCATC
>QKOA01000064.1_pt1 | contig 6842 bp, 2 predicted proteins | sample 1747831 | NCBI WGS metagenome assembly QKOA01 (sample SAMN09244820, study PRJNA472807) | Marine plankton metagenome, whole genome shotgun sequencing project. | isolation source: viral sequences from seawater | place: USA:Pacific | collected 2013
GCACCACAAGATCTACCACCTAACAAATACTGGTCATTTTCTTCAAAAGACATTTTAACAGATCTTCCTAAGTCCTGACCAGAAGTTACAGCACTTAAGCCTCTACCGTTATGATATGCCGTTTGTTGTTTACTTGCAACTCTATCTAAATTAGCGTTGTAACCAAAGAAGCTATATAGTGTAGCACCTGTCGCGAACGTAGCTGTTTTAGGCATAGAGAAAATCATGCTTTTTCTTACAGCGTCTATATCCAAGTTGTTTGCTGCAGCAGCATCTTCCCATACATTTTCTAATAATGGATGGTCCTTGTGAACATATAAACCTCTGTTATATTGGTAAAGCCCAATACTTCCTATTGCAGCAGTATTAACTTTAGAGTTATCAAAAACTCCAGAGTAACCGTTTCCATCACCTAATGAACTATCACCTTGTCCAAATGAACCTGCCCAGATAAAATCATTAGCTCCACTCGAAGTAGCCAGAGGAGTCGCAGAATTGTAATCTAAATCATGTTCGTAGTCAGTAATATCGGGGTTTGCAGGAATAGTCTCAACAGGCTCAACCACGTAGTGTGCATTCTGGTTTGCAATATCCATGAATCTACTATATACAAACTGACCTCTTCTTTGAGCAGATTGATATGGAGCAGTTCCTGTTTCATCAAAATTACCTGTATCTACATTTTGGTATTGAATAGGAGATAAATCGTATTTACCTTCCGTTAAATAATAGCTATCATTTTCTACTTTTTTATCAGCAGCATTACCATTATTATCATTCAGTGCTAGACCGAATCCATTACTACTCTCGGTTGAAGCTCCAGCAGAAGATCTATACGCTGGTTTATTTCTATCACCAACTAATCTTGAAACTAATTCTAGTTTGGTGGCTTTACTATTTTCTAATTGTAGTTTAAATGTCTTATTTACAATATGCCCTTTTCTAACTGTTAAGTCTGCAACCTCATCTACATAATATCCAGCAAATAACTGAACTGTAGTGTCTTTAGCAACATTTGTTACAGTACCATCTTCAGAAACAATCTTAACAACCAATTCACCAACCTCAGCTTCAACTGAACCTTTAAGTGCAGCTATTTGAGCTTCTAGTTCTGCTATCTTGTCATATACAGAAATTGGTTTTTGCTCTGGGGATAGGAATCCAGAAGCAATGTTTGTTGCTATATGGGCATAATAACTTTCATTAGCAGTAAATGAATCTCCAACGTGAGTATAAACTCCTTGAGCAGTTAGCTCTTCGTTCATTCTTACTCTAGCTAATTCAGCTAAATTTTGTTCTACTGTAGCAGCAATATCAGTTGTATCGATCTCAGCTTCTGGGAAAGCTACAGTCATCGATTCTGACCAATCAGAAATAATTGGATTCTGTGGGTAACCTGCTTCAGATATAGATTTAACTCTAATCTCTACAGTTTCACCCTGATTAATAGGAATATCTAATTGGTTAAAGTTAATCTCTTGACCGTCTTCTATTTTAGAAGGTTGCCATGAAAACTTTGTAGAAACTGAACCATCTGGAGCTATTGATTTTGCTCTAGGTCTTACTACGGTTTTCTTTTCATTCCAGTTCGAGAATACTGCTGTTTTCTCTCTACCATTTTCTTTAAATGGAATTTGAGCAGCTTCACCAGATTTACCGGAAGTTGATAGGTATCTATATGAAACTATAAATTGTACTACTTCTTGATCTGCAGTGTCTGCAACTTTCTTAGGAGCTGGCACTGCCCAAAATCCTCTAACTCTAAATTTAGGCGTAATGTTAGTTGCGTTAGTACTTGAAGCCAACGATTGAATTTGATTGACCAAACTATTGTAAAGTTTAGTTTCACTAGCTCTTTCGTCTATTAATGAGTTAAGCTCACTTTTATCTTTATCTCTCTGTACTTCAGATTCATATTTCTTAGTAGAAATTTCAGTTCTTTTCTTAGAAATAGTATCATCTAGCTTCTTAATTGTTTCTTCAACAGTAGTTTTATCTGCAGAGAACTTCTTAATCTTATCAGATGCGTCATTCTTAGTCAGGTGTCTGTTAATTTGAACAACCTTAAAGTTACTGTTGTTCAGGATTGGCGCGTCTGGTGTTACTCCCACAGTTGCTGGTGGAATTGCGTCATCCTTAAGTGCCTTAATATATTGACCAAAGTCGGCTACATTTTCTTTGTAATAATCATCTAATCTAATAAACGTGCCATCTTCTTGTAAAAGTGTTAATTCATTAGTATATAGACCCACACCAGGTGACCATTTTTCAGCCAACATATTAGATTCTGGGTCAATAGCTTTAATAAACACTAATATTCTTTCATTAAATCCGCAATTAACTTGAACAGATAATTCAGAATTTGTATATTTGTATATTGATAAAACGTCAGCACCTATTTTAAGAGCTTCGTATCCCTCTACTAATTCTAGTTCTAACTGTCTTGTAGAGCCATCTATTTTTGTAACTTTATATCTAGTGTTTTTATTACCACTATTTAGCATTAATTCATCACCAGTTTTAAGCAGTTCAGTATCGTCTAAATCTTTCAAGTTATCAGAATATGTTAACTTGTCTACTGTGATTAATTTTACAGATTTTTTCTTAGTTACACCACCTACGACAACTTCTTTCTTCATAGTGTCAATTGACGTAATATCGAATTTACCGCCATATTGACTATTTCTAAATGGTAAATCTCTGACTTCTTCGTCAAGAGTGTATGATAAGTTGTTGTTAACAATGTCTCTAATAACTGTAAAATAATCTAAACCTTCAGTATTCTTAAAGTTGCTTTTAAAGTACTCAACTGTAACATCACTTGTTGCATCAAAAATAATTCTTTTAATTAAAACTCTTTCTGTGTCATTAGGTATTTGTCCAGTTACATCTAACTTTGTAGTCAATAATGGGTTTAAAAAGTCTTCAAAGAAATAATTGCTTTTTGTAGAAAATCTTTCTGGTCTTACTAGACTATTAATATCATTTGCAGGTGTCTTTAAGGTAGATGTGAGAATATTTTGGTAACTTCCATCTGATAGTTTAATCTTAGTGTTTCCTTTGCCTAATCCCGAAAGTGCCTTTAAATTTGTATCTAACCTTTCTAACTCACGTTTCATAAAACCAAACGCAGGGACATATACTGTCTTAGTAGTTCCTTCGGCTGTTAAAATTTCTAATGGAACATCTTTAGTTTCAGTAGTTATAGCCTCATTAATTCTTTCATATATCTTTAAAGAATTAGCATTGATTTCAAGAAGCTTCTTGAGCGTGTTAGAAAGTGAGTTGTTAGTATTCATATTATCTTAAAATATCTGCTTCAAAGAGATAAGTTGTAGGATCTACACATGTTACCTCTATATATGGTTTATTTGTTAAAAGTTGACTAACGTCTATTTCAGCAACTAACTTATTAAAACTATTCATCTTATCAGAATATATCTTAATGTTATTACCCTGCATATCAATCGTATCAAATGCTATTTTAAAAGTTTGACCGATTTTCCACGAAGTAGAAGTGTCGTCAATGTATATATTCAGATCACTATTAGGATCCGATGATAATAAATTAGTTAAGCTTAATCTATTGGTGTACTCTTCTAATTTGGCCCAAATTGCATATTTATCTGCACCTTGACCATTTACGTTTGCATCAAACTGTTGAGTGTTGCTAAGTTTAACAGCCAATGAGCTAGCTGCCATATTGTATAACCAAGCCTCATTTAAAGAATAACCGTATACTGTATTATTAATTTTAATCTTATTAGAAATTGTCTTATCGACTTGTGTTCCCATACCGTTGAAAATAACATCTGTGTTATATTGTAGTTCAACTGGAACTGTTCCGTCTACTAATCTATTGATTTTATCATGTGCCTTAGTAATTAGATCTAGTAAAGATCTTGAATCTTGTAATTGAATTGAAGCATCTTCGAAAGAAGACTCAATAGTTGTTAACCTTTCTTTAAGTTCTTCGCTATCACTAGAATTGAGAACTAATCCTTCAATTTCTTCTAATCTATTTACAATGCTAGAATATCGCGTATTGGCTTCTAAAAGTAATTGCGTTGCGTTTTCAAGGGCAGTTGTTGTATCCATGAATAAATCCATAGAAAATGTAGTAAAGTCATTGATAGACGTTTCAACACCCACATTATCTAAAGAAGAATTAAACTTTAGATTTAATTTTAATGAATAAGCATTTCCGTTAAGACCAGTTACTTCATTAGGCTTATACTTTATTTGCTCGTGTATTTTTGTACCTGGACCAAATGCATCTTGAATATCATCTAAGATCAAGATACCATATAAGTTTGTTGATCTATTTGCAGGTACAGATTCACTATAAAGATCATAATAAACCAATACTGCATTAAATCTAAAATCTTGACCCTTCTTAGAAAAATCTAAAATAGATTGTGTCTTTGGGTCATTTTGAATAGCAGCATAACTACCAGCATTAAATTCTATTTGTACAGAATTTGTTGCGTTAGTTTGAATATCATAATATGGTCCACTTTCTGCATTGTATTCATCTACTACAGCGTCTATATTAATATTTGGATCCGGGTGTTGTTGACCAGCTCTTCCTTGAATATAATCTTCTGCATATAATTTGGTTGCAGTTGTGTTGTAATTTGTTGGTCTAAATAAAACTAATGGCGTGTAACCCACAGAAGTAGGTACGTTAATATAGACCTCATGATATGTATTGTCAGAGTAAGTTACGTCATTTTCAGCATCTATTGTACCTAAATACTTTACTAATCTCTCATAATTGGCTCCACCTAAAATAGCATTGTCGTTTTCAGCATATAATCCATTTGTGCTTTCATTAGAATCTGTAGGTCTAAAATCTACTGCTCCTAATTTTGACATCCACTTAAAAAAGATTTTTTCAGCATCTGACTGAAGAATGATTGGATCATAATCATCATCTTTTAAAAGAATCTCTTCTAGATTAAGTGCATAATTTTGGAATGTTTGTGCGAAGTCGACATTTGGCATCGACGCAACATATGATTGACCTGACGCTTGTTTTAAACCAAGCTCATAATCAATAACATTAGAACCATTTACTGATTGTGTAAAATCTGGTAAATCTAGTAAAGCATATTTACTAAATTCAAATTTTAGATCAGGATTATTAAAGGCCCTAGTTATGTCTCTCGCTGCCGATGCGAATGCATACATTGTACCGCCTTGCGGCTGAGGTATTCTAACTAAAGGAGTCGCCATTTATTTTTTATTAATTTTGTTTATTAACTGATTGTCGCCGCGTGAGAACTAACTACGTACCACGTATTGCCAAAACATCTTAAAGTTACTGTTGAGTTAAGTCCATCAAGTGCGATTGAAGTTGCTCCTAAAGAAACACCCGCTGCTGTTAATAAATTAGCTGCGGCTGTTGCAATGATCATAAACTCTTGACCGTCATCTGCAACTGGTAAAGTAAAATCAGCATCAATGAAGTATGTTGATTTTTCAATAGTTGTTGGAGCAGAGATTGTCGTAGCAGTTGCAGCCGAACCAACAACACCGCTTTTAACTACTTTACCAGCAGCCGTGATCGCGTTATTGAAAGTGAAGTCTGTTCCTACTGTTCCACCATTTGAATTAACTTGAAATAAAGTTAAATTGTTTTGCAAAACTGTAATAGCTGAAGTAGTAATATTACTAACTCCGCTTAAAACCGATGTTGTCGGATTTAAAAGAGCAGTAACACTTGCTAGCTCATCATTTAATAACTCAAAGTTATTATTGATAGTTGGTCTCGATGATGACACCGAGTCAGTTCCTAAAATTTCTGTAATGTTTGCCATTTTATTTGTTTATTTTACTTTTAGCATATTTCGTTTTACAACGTTTTTGTTACCATATGTGTCTTCTGCTTCAAGCTCTATTGAGTAGTACCCAGGTTGCTTGAATATGTACGTCAGCCACATATTATTATAGTATATATCCGTTATTTCTGGATTACTTATATTCTTAATAGTCCACTTAGCATTCTTTGCTCCAGGGAACTTAGAAATATCTGTAGATATAGTCACGTGTGTAGATCTTTCAACCTCAGCATAATCCTTAAATACTTTAGTATCGTCAAATGTTGGGTTATAGTGTACACAGTGATTAAAGCCACTAACATTAGATGTGCTGTTTATATCTGATTTAATATTTACATCTGAAAAATCATAAGAATATGAATATTCTTCACCAGTTGCTATAATAAATCTAAAAATATCACTAACTAAAGGATCTACACCATCTACATCTTCCATTACTGGATTATAATTAAACTTATTTATAATTGGATCAGTGCTTTCATTTAATTCTTGAGCTATAGCGTTCCATGCGAATAAATCTAGAGTACTTGTTGGTGTAGGTGATGTTATTACATGAGATCCTACTATGATTTCTTTAGTTTTAGGATCTACGTGTGTAATAGTTAATTCATCCCCTTGTTTTATGTCGTTTATTTTAAAACTTGAAGCCAAATCAGTACCTACTCTCATGGCATCCCACCACAAGTGTTTGCTATCTCTATATCTAAATGAACATTCGTCCCATTGATATGGCCCTGCATTTTCACTAAAGCCTATTTCTGAATATACATCTACAAATCTTTGAACTGTTGAGAATCTAACCCCTTGATCATCTTCTCTGTGTACATAATTTGCTCTATCTAATGTTAAATAAAGAGTAGCGATGTCTTCGTCTATTGTTGTAGTATTGTCTTGTGGAAAATCCCAATAACCACCTGATTTAGACCAATCTAGTTTTTTAGAATTCCAATCAGTTTGTTCTTTCCACTTGTATATGCCATATAGCTCTAAATCCTTTAA
>QKOA01000037.1_pt1 | contig 6211 bp, 3 predicted proteins | sample 1747831 | NCBI WGS metagenome assembly QKOA01 (sample SAMN09244820, study PRJNA472807) | Marine plankton metagenome, whole genome shotgun sequencing project. | isolation source: viral sequences from seawater | place: USA:Pacific | collected 2013
ACTACATCTGAACTTGCACAAGCAATATCGGTTATACCAAGACAGTATGAATCTGAATTTACGCTTTATATTACAGATGATACTACAAACATAACTGAAATATATGAAATTGATGATGCAGTAAGGCAAGCTGATAATTTAACTTTTAATAATATTTTTAACCCTGTTTTAATAGAAAATAGGTTTTATGATTTAAAGTTTGTTTTAAACAATGGATATTGGAACAATACTTATCAGCTTTGGCAAAATAATACTAACCTTTGGAATGATGTAGTTTTAGGCGCTGATTTTTATAATGATAAAATATTTTGTACAGACCAAATAGTTGATCAATTATTAAATAAATACTACGACCCAAATTTAGGTCAGTTTGTATATTATGGACAATTTGGTAGCTTAATACCAATAGAAAACGGAAATGCAGAAGATTTCGTATATTACAGCGGTTTCCAAGATATAGAAGACCTAGAAGAGGGTACTCCTGATGAGTACATTTTTTATAATGGTAGTAGTAATTCATACATAGTAAAATGAAAAAAAGATTAAGAAATAACAAAGGACAATTTATTAAAAATTCTAAAACATCAGAGTTTGGGTTTGTGAATCTAAGCACTTATACAAGTCCTGAAATTAAGGAAGTATCAGGAAAAGAATATATTGAATATGGCGCTGATAATAATTACTTTCAATATTTAATTGACAGGTACAATGGAAGCCCTACAAATAATGCTGCAATAAACGGCATCAGTCAAGCTATTTATGGAAAAGGGCTAAATGCTACCAATTCAAGTGCTAAGCCAAATGAGTATGCACAAATGGTTTCTTTATTTAAAAAAGATGTAGTAAGAAAACTTTGCTATGATCTAAAATTAATGGGACAATGTGCGGTGCAGATTATTTATTCTAAAGACAGAAAAACCATTGCACAAATAGAGCATATTCCTGTTGAAACTTTAAGGGCCGAAAAATGTAATGACGAGGGAGAAGTACCTGCATATTACTATTTTAAAGATTGGGCAAATATAAAAAGAAGCGATATTCCTTTACGAATACCTGCTTTTGGTATGTCAAGAGAAAATATTGAAATATATTATATCCAGCCATACAAGGCAGGATTTTATTATTACTCGCCTGTGGATTATCAAGGTGGCTTACAATACGCAGAACTAGAAGAAGAAGTATCTAACTATCATTTGAATAATATTTTAAATGGTCTTGCGCCTAGTATGTTAATCAATTTTAACAATGGTACGCCAAACCAACAGGAAAGACAATTAATAGAAAAAAAGATAGCACAGAAATTTTCAGGAACTAGCAATGCAGGAAAATTCATTTTGGCTTTTAATGACAATAAAGAAAGTCAGGCAGAAATTACACCTGTTCAGTTATCAGATGCGCATAACCAATATCAATTTTTAAGTGAGGAGTCAACTAAAAAAATAATGGTTGCTCATAGAATTGTTTCGCCAATGCTTTTAGGTATAAAAGACCAATCAGGACTTGGTAATAATGCAGACGAAATAAAGACTGCAAGTTTATTAATGGACAATACGGTAATAAGACCATTTCAGGAACTTTTAATTGATAGCTTTGATGATATACTAGCCTACAATGATATTAGCTTAAACCTATACTTTACGACCTTACAACCGCTAGAATTTACAGAGGTAGACCAAACTATTCAAGATAAAGAAACTATTGAAGAAGAAACAGGGGTTGAAATGCAAAAATTTAATCTTAAAAAGATTGACGGAAAACAGGCATACGAAACTAAAGAGGAAGCTGAAAAGATAGCGGAGGAAATGGGTTGCGGTGGTTATCACGAACACGAGGTAGAGGGTGTGACTTATTTTATGCCTTGCGTATCACACGAGGAGTTAAAAGCACCCTGTTGGGACGGTTACGAACAAAGAGGTATGAAAGAAAAAGACGGCAAACAAGTTCCAAATTGCGTAAAGTTAGAGGAAATTAGTTTAGAATCTTTCGGAGAAGATGAAGATTTAACTGAATGGGAATTAATAGACGAAAGAAAAGTTGATTACGATACAGAGGATGCTTTAAATTATCAGATAGATCAACTAAACACAAAAGGAAAAAGCCTACTTTCTAAGCTATGGGAATTTGTATCAACAGGAACAGCAAGACCAAATGCAAAAAGTAGTCAAGATGAAACAGTGGACGGTACTCAATTTAAAGTACGTTATCAATATGCACCACTAAAAGACACTTTTGACAAAGAGGGTAAAAATGTTACTAGAGATTTTTGTCAGAAAATGGTAGCAGCTAAAAAGATATATCGAAAAGAGGATATTGAAATGATGAGCAAACAGGCAGTGAATGCAGGGTGGGGTCCAAGAGGTGCAGATACTTATTCAATTTGGTTTTATAAAGGCGGAGGTGCGTGCCACCATTTTTGGATGCGTAAAACGTATATGAAAAAAGGAAAAGGAAGTATCGATATTAATAGTCCACTTGCTCCTACAATAAGCGTAAACCAAGCTAGAAAAGCAGGATTTAAACCTGAAAAAAATAGTGAATTGGTTGCAAAAAGACCTATTGATATGCCGAACGAGGGATTTTTACCAACAAATAAAAGACGATAAATGGCTACAGTATTATTTATAAATAGACAAGATCTACTAAGAAATTCTATAATTGACGGAAATGTAGATACAGACAAATATGTTCAATTCATTAAATTGGCGCAGGAAATACACATACAAAATTACTTAGGTACTGAAATGTATAATGCTTTATCTGCTGCAATACCAACTATAGATGACCCTGTAAATGCAAGGTGGAAAAGCCTTTTAAATGACTATGTAGTACCGATGTTAATTTGGTTTTCACAAGTTGATTACATCCCTTTTGCTTCATACCAAATACGAAATGGTGGTGTTTCTAAACACGTTTCAGAAAATTCAGAAAGTGTAAGCAAAGATGAAGTTGATTATTTAGTTGAAAAGGCTAGGACAAATGCAGAATGGTATACAAGACGATTTATTGATTATATGGGTTTTAACCAAACTACATATCCTGAATATACTAGCAATATTAATGATGATATTTATCCGTCTAACGATGCCACGTTTAATGGTTGGGTTTTATGATTTATAAACCTAAAAAGAAAAATATTGAGAAACTTAAAGTTTTTCTAAAAAAATCAAAAAAAAATAGATCAAAAAAAGACAAAAATGGCTACTTTATTTAATACCCAAATTTCAGATACATACCAAGGTCTTTTAAAGACTATTGACAATAACATTATAAGTGCATCATTAAAAGAACTTACAGACGGAGCAGGAAATCAAACTGGTTTATTTATTAATAACTTACGGGATTTTAAGGTTGCTAATATTTTTGAATTTGTTAATTTAAAAGAATCAACGTCAGGTGTTACAATTAATAAATTTGTTACTTCTAGTGACGGCTTAGGGAACTTTAACAATGACACAAGTATACCAACAAGCACAGCAGTAAAAAACTACGTAGATACAGTTGTAACATCACAAGATTTAGATTTTGGAGGAAATAGTGGTAGCGGGTCTGTTGATCTAGATAGCGAATTATTTATGCTTATCGGAACAAATGGAATATCTACTAGCGCAGCAGGATCAAATGCTTTGGCAATTAGTGGTAGTGCTTTAGAAGCAGGTATTTCAAATAATGCTATTAATATTGCAACCAATACATCGGGAATTGCTACAAACGTAACTAACATAGCAAATAATACGTCAAATATTGCAATTAATACTGCAGGAATTGCTACCAATGTAACTGATATTTCAACAAATGCTAGTGATATTTCTACCAACGCAACAAACATTGCAACAAACGTTACTAATATAGCTATTAATACAAGTGATATTAATACTAATTCAACAAATATAAGCAATATAGATACAGATGTTACGGCGCTAGAAAGCAGAGTTACAGTAAACGAAAGCAATATAGCAACTAATACAACTAATATTGCAACAAACGTTTTAGGTATTTCAGATAATGTTACTGATATTGGAACTAACGCTGCCAATATTTCTGTTAATACTTCAAGTATTGCAACCAACGTTACAAACATAGCAACAAATACCTCTAATATATCAACAAATACATCAAATATTGCTACCAATGTAATTAATATTGCAAGTAATTCAACTGACATTTCTACGAATGAAGCAAATATTACTACAAATACATCTGACATTGCTACTGAAACTGCTAATAGAATAGCTGCTGATAATACTTTACAATCAAACATAGATACAGAAGCTACAACAAGGCAAACTAACGATAATACTTTACAGGCTAATATAGATGCAGAAGCATCAACTAGACAAAGCGCAGATACAACTTTACAGGGTAATATTGATACAGAAGCAACAACTAGGGCAGCTGCAGATACTACGTTACAAAATAATATAAATACAGAAGAATCTTCTAGAATTTCGGCAGATGCAACTTTACAAACAAATATAAATTCAGAAGAAACTGCTAGAATAGCTGCTGATACAAATTTACAGGGTCAAATTACTACAAATGACACTGACATTTCTAACCTACAAAGTAACAAACAAAGTATTTCTGAAAAAGGTCAAGCTAGTGGATATGTTCCTTTAGATGCAAATGCTAAAATTCTAGAAACTTACTTGCCCGCATCAGTTTTAGGTGGGTTAATATATCAAGGTACTTGGAATGCAAATACAAACACGCCAACGCTACCTACCCCAAGCACAGTAAAAGGACATTATTACGTTGTAGATACTGCAGGAACTTATTTAGGAATATCTTATAATATTGGGGATTGGGTTATTTCAAATGGTACGTCTTGGGAAAAGGTAGATAATACGGAATCTGTTTCAAGTGTTTTTGGTAGGCTTGGAAACGTTGTTGCAAATCAATCTGATTATAGTTCTTTTTATCCATTAATTTCAGATTTAAATAATGAAATTTCTGCTAGAATAAGTGGAGATACTACTTTGCAAAATAACATAAATGCAGAAGCATCTACAAGGGCAACAAATGACACTACTTTACAAACAAATATAGATAACGAAGAAACTGCAAGAATTAATGCAGATAATGTTTTACAAACTAATATATCCAATGAAGCGTCTACAAGGGCAGCAGCAGACACTAATTTACAATCAAATATAGATGCAGAGGAATCGGCTAGAATTAGTGCTGATACAACCTTACAATCTAATATAGACACAGAGGAAGCATCAAGAATAAGTGCCGATAATACTTTACAAGCTAATATAAACGCAATAACTTTAACATCTTTAGGGTTTACAGGAGATACAAATGCAAATTATATTACAAATAATAACCAACTTATAAACGGAGCAGGTTATGTAACGAGTAGCGGAAATACTATTATAGGTACTGACGCTGACATTAATACAAGTGGTGCAGAAGTTATTGATACAATAAATATGACTGACGGAGTTATTCAGTCACATAGTTTGCGAACTTTAACTTTAGCAAATTTAGGTTATACAGGGGCAACTAACGCAAATTATATTACTAATAATAATCAATTAATAAATGGAGCAGGTTACATAACTACTTCATCAGTAGGTAACGGTCAAATCGACGGAAGAACTTCAGGGCTTGGTTTAAGCGGATCAATGGATGCAACTGCAAATCAAAGCGGTAACACTACATTCACAGTAACATCAAATGCTTCAACATCAGCAACGGCTAGTACTATAGCTTATAGGACTACATCAGCTGACATTAAAGCAAGATTATTTAGGTCTAATTACCAAAATCAAAGCACTATAAGCGGAGGAATGGCTTTTAGGGTTAATAACGGGGCTGATGATTTCATCAGATTTTGTAGCGACAAAGCTGCTATTAGAACATTTTTAGGAGTACCTGCTTCGGGGGATTTAAACAGTTACTTGCTAAACACTACAGATACATTCACAGGTACATTAACAGTATCAGGCGATACAGATATACTAGATAACGACATATTAATAGACTCCTCACACGGATTTATTAATAGCGGGCCTTGGACAAGAAATCAAACCCCTAGTGGATATATTGATTTCGGTCCAGCTAATACGAGTCACGCTCATATTTACACAGATAGACCTAACTTTTATTTTAATAAAGCATTGACAGTAAACGGCAGCAGCATTATTAATCAAAATGATATTAGGTCAAAAATATTTTATGATGTAGATAACACTTCTTATTATGC
>QKOA01000068.1_pt1 | contig 5748 bp, 9 predicted proteins | sample 1747831 | NCBI WGS metagenome assembly QKOA01 (sample SAMN09244820, study PRJNA472807) | Marine plankton metagenome, whole genome shotgun sequencing project. | isolation source: viral sequences from seawater | place: USA:Pacific | collected 2013
GTCAGACCTGACTCAGGACGCAGTACGTTTACGCCGTACAGAGTATCTGAGGTGAACAGGTTAGCAAGGAACTCTTGCTTGTACTGAGTCTGAGAACGAACTCCCAGTTGCTCAGCCATTACAATTGCATCCTTCTGGAACAACAATGCGCCCAAAGAGTCTACAGATGAAGCAGAGTTATCAGCAGCGGTTTCAACAACAGGGCAGTTGGTGCTAACAAATACGTCAATGCCGTACAGTTGACCAATCTGACCACCAGTTACCTGACCGTTGTTTACGAAGTCAGAACTTACGTAACGGTCAATACCCATGATGGTGTTGCGTACTGAAGGAGGAATGACGAAGCAACGGTTTTCCATTGGTACGTCAGCATCGTCTAGCTTCTGGATGATAGCACGGAAACCAGCGTCAGTGAATACATCAGCAGTGGTTACAGTGTCAGCCGTATAGGTAGACAGGCCGTTGGTAGCGTCTACAAAGAACGTACCGCCGTTGTTGAGGTAAGTCGTAGAAGACGTACCAGCAGAACCAAGGCCAGTAGCCAAGCCGTGAAGGTCGGTGTCAACTTGCTTCGCCAAAGCGTAGCCAGCATCTTCCGTGTAGAACTGACGTAGTGAGCTAAGAGCCTGTACGTCCGTAATGTCTTCAATCAGACGTGAGTATTCAAAGTGCTTGTCAATAGAGATTTGCACTTCACCTTCCGTAGCGTTCTGTACCGTTACAGCAGTGTTCTCAGCTTTAGCGTGAGCATCACCACGGACAGGCTTAGGCACATGGATGGTATCACCCTTCTTGCCAGCCATAGACATCTTCTTGACAAGGTTTGCCAATACGAGGTTCTTCTGGTAGGCTGCAACAATCTCATCACTCCAAATTTCTGGAATGAAAGTAGCTGCGCTAGTGTTGTCAACGAACCCGCCAGTTGCGGGATATACTGAATCAGTCATAATAAATATCTCCTAAGATATACTATCTGACCCGTTTTTCTGCGTATGCCTTCATAATCTCTGGTTGTAGAGCAGCATAGCGGTCAGGGTCGGTTCTCATAAGGTTAATAATGTCTGCGCGTCGGTAGATCTTTTTAGGTGCTGACTCAGTACTACCACTGGCATTACCAGTAGAAGCTGCCTTAACTGCTTGCTTACGGGATTGCTCCTCTACAGCGGCAGTCTGCTGTACAATGTTCTGTCGCTCTTTCCACAAGCTAAATAGCTCATCAGCGGCTTCACTGTCGTACTGCTGGTCTGCTGCTACAAACAGCTTAGTCCTAACATTAGATGCCTTAATCCATTCAGCAAAGTTATTATCCTGCAAAATCTGTTGCATATCAGGGTGCTTACGTTGTAGCTCTGATAGTGCAGTGCTTGCACGATACTGTTGCGTTACGGCTTCAGCTTCCTTAATCTTAGGATGGTTCTGAATAGCCCTGTCTACAGCCTTATCAGGGTCTGTAAACCAATCTACTTCTTCGTCTTGTTGTGGTGCTTGTTGCGTATCTTCTGTGAGTTGTGTCTGGATATACGTATCAACAACTTTACGTAGCTCACCTACTTCAGAACTCTGTCGGCCCAATAGCTTCTCAGCTTCTTGGTGCATCTGTACAAGCTCTTCAGCAGTCTTGCCTTTGTACTTATCAGGTATCTCAGGTTCCTGTGGTTCAGGGGTTGCCTGTTGTTCCTCTGGTTGTGCAAACATCTCTAGTTGCTGTTCGTTATCTTCTTGATTATCCTGACGCTCAGGTTCAATAATCTTAGCCATTATTAACTCCGTACCTTAGTATTGTGGAGGTTTTTATTATGAAGGTTCTCTATGAGGTTTGCCTTCGCTCATGTGCCATGTGCTGTTCCCTACGCTTAACCCATCTGTCATGTGCATCAGGGAAGTCTCCACTGATACCTTCAAGATTAGATCTCACCGGGGAGATAACACGTTTAGCGTCCAAGCCACAACTGCACCTAGAAGTTGTGACATCAGACTTAACTAAATCTTCAAACAGTTTACCGCAAGGGCATCTAAAATCAAACAACCTCATCTACAGCTTCCTCAGAGTCTTCTGATTCTGCCTGTGATTGAGCATTGTCAATCTGTGTTTCAAGATTAAGTATGGTTGCTAGGATAGCTAACTGTCCCTTACGGAAGTTCAAGTTATCATTATCCGTAGTCATTTCTACTGAGTTGATCTGTCCAACATTACCCTGTAAGTCAGAGAGTAGCTGTTTCCAGCCTTCTGAACGAAACATTGCAAAGTAATTGTTGAAATAAGTTTCTAACTCTTGAGTCATTGTATTTTACCTTTGTTAAAGAATACTTGTGTACACTAATGTACCTATACATTATAGCATACTTTGACTCATTTGTCAAGTGTTTTTTAATAAAAAATTTATCAGGAGCGCAAGTATCATAGGCAGTAGTATAACCACAACGCTAAAGATAGCTGCGTACTGCTTAACCTCCTTCCAGAATTGTCTCTTAGCTGCTGCCTTCCTAGCTAACTCTAGTTGTTTAGCCTTCCTTGCTTCAGCCATAGCAGCCATAGCTTCGTTGTATAGCTGCCCGTTACCACTGACTGTAAAGAGATCTTTAATCTCCTTCATAGTCTCTTGTATTTGTTTCTTGGCTAGTGCAGCTTTGACAGCATCTGCTTCAGATAGCTTACCTTCATTCTGCGCTCTTGCTAGTTCAACCTCTGCACCGCCAAGGGACGATAGGAAACCAGAGATACTTGAGATGTCATTGGTTGTCTCCGCTACCCGCTTNATAGCAGATGTNGCAGCNTTNACACCAGCNACAATTGCACTTATCTCTGCTATCATTATTAGCGGCCTCTACGTCCGCCTGTTGCTCTAGGCTTCATATTCTGACGCTTGCGAGCTTTAGCTGCCGCTGCTTTACCTTTAGGGGTATAGCTGTACTTCTTTCCGCCTACCATTGGCATTTACTTTCTCCTAGTTCTTGTTTTACGGGCTAGTGTTTGGTTAGCCCTCATGGACTTAGCGCCAGAACACTTCCAACGCTTACGTGATAAGTTATTAGGTGTATTAGGATCATTCTGCTTCTTTTTAGAAAGACGCTTTTTGATACCTAGCGACCTAGCACAGTAGCTGTCACCCTTACTGGTTCCCGGCTTTACTCTAGGGCCACCGCCTTTAGCTTGACCAGCCTGACCATAAGAGACTTTTTTACCACTGGAAGTCACTTTTACTTTAGCTTTACCTCTACGTGGACTAGGCATTACGCCGCCTTCTTGTTCGGTAGTTTCTTAACATTTTTTTCCTCTAACTCTTTAATCTTAGATTCTAGCTCTTCAAACTTCTTGTTGACCTGCTCTACTATCTGAGTTAGTTCTGTACGTGTTACGACCATCAATTTATCCTTGTTGCNGTCTAAGGGGTTGACTGGGTTGCTGTGGTTGTTGAGATTGATTCTTTAGGTCAATCTCTTTCTCTTTCAAGAATGTCTGAGCAATCTTCATACGACGCTCAAACTCCTTGTCCTCTTGGTCGCCTGCCTTCAGGTTAGCTGTGACTGCCTTAATCTGGTCAATCTGTAGCTCCTGTGGGGCAAGCTGTGTCTCTACAGCAATCTTCTGCGCTCTAGCACTAGACTCCTGTGCCTGACCATTAAGTGCTGCTGTCTGTGACTGCTGGAAGGCCATCTGTGCCTGTGCAGCCGCTTGTTGCATCTGCTGTTGTTCTTCAGTAGGCTGTGAGGCTTGCTCTGCCTGCTGTAGCTTAGCCATTAGTTCTTCACGGTTAGACAGGTTCATGTTGTCAATGATTGACTGAATTAACGTGTTGTACAGTGGAGACTCTGCTGGCATGGTTTGCAGTAGTTGCACAAGTTGCGTTACTTCGTACTCACGGGCAATGATACCTAGAGTAGATGTAGTGTTAAACTTGTAGTCCTTGACAGGGTAGTTCTCTGGGTCAAACTGCATGTAACGACAAGCAGCCTTCTTGACAAATGGGATTAAGAATGACTGCTGGAAATTAATCAGGGTACGCTTATGACGCTTGATGATTGCACCAAGGGACATGCTTATACCAGCAGCCGTAGCGTCACCGTTGATACTACCGGGGATACCAGCAGAGTCAATAGCACCTGTAGACATCTGAACCATCTTTTGTAGTTCTGCTGCTTGTGCAAAGGTAATCTGACTGACTTGACCAAAATTAAATGGATTTAGTACAGACTTAGGGTCGCCATTGGTCAAGATGATCTTACCGGGGCGTACCTCTGGCCTAGAGCCTCTAGGAAGCCGTGTAGCGTCCATAGCCATCATTGGGTGTACTGTTAGGGCTAGGGCATCAATACGTGCACGTAGCTCCGTATCAAGAGCCTTCTGGCTGTTGTAGCCCTTCTCACATACACCTCGGCCCCAGAACCTACCGGGTACTACATCCCAAGGGAATGCTACTACAGGACGATCCTGCATCATGTATGGGTTAGCTTCTGCTTTTAGTAGGATGCCTCCATTAGCCACAACCACAATAGCTTCCACGTAATAACTGGCATTTTCATCGTTCTCTGGCCCCTCTACTTCAATATCAGAAATGTCTTCGTCTTCATCAAGCATTGCTTCCTTCTCACCAATCTCTAGTAGGTAGCGAGGCACAAGACCGTAGTACTTACTTAGGCGTACCTTGTCATCGTCATAGCTTGTTAGGTCTTGGTCTGGNTCAAGGTCGTAGTCACTAGCTGCCTGACCTACNTATACGTTCCTGTAGACACCTTCTTCCTGTAGTTGTTGTACCTTGTGTCTTGGCACAAACTCATCCACAGCAACGCCTATAGCGTCCTCAATGGACGTAGCTACTGGGTCAATTAGGAAGTTCTGAGGCATTACAGGGCGTAGTTTGACTACAGTACGGTCTGTTACGTTAACACCTACTGCCTGTAGCTGTCCNTCCATGATAGGCTGTGTAGCAGGAGCCATCTCTTTGACTTCCTCTAGCACTACTTCAGCTACACCAGTACCAAATACNGCACTGTTGATAAGACATTCACCTACTTGCTTGCGTATNTGTGTCTTCTCAAAGTCCTCATGCAGCTTTTGTCGCAAATAAACGACATCTTGGGCCTCTGCGTGACCCATATCGTCGGTAATGTCAAAATAACTACCACGACCAAAGGTTGCTTCCTCAATTTCTGCTACACTGGACTCTACAGCCTGCTGTAATGCAGGTGAGATGATACGTGAACGCTCACTTTTGCGCTCCATGTCCTCTGCTGCCCAGATTCCCCGCCATAAACGGTAGAATTCTTCAAACCTTTCTGAATAATTGGACTCATAGTGGTCTCGCCATGAGTCACACTTAGCCATTACCCAGTTTTCTAGGTGTTCATCGCTTGATAGAACGTCATTATCGCCGTAGTCCATCACTTTTTACCCCTTAGCTTCTTGTCTCTGGTTGTTTTGGCTGCTTTTTTGAATGCTTTGGTGGTAGGAGCGCCTTTAGCACCGGGTTTACGCATCGTTTCGCCGCTACCGGCCTTGATACGCTTACGCTTGGCATGTATGTTGGCATATAATCCTTTTCTAGGCATGTTAATATCCTGTTACAACGTCTAATACTTCAAGATCATCAATCTCAAAGTCATATGGGTAGGCTACTTTAGCCAGTTGGTCTGTGTACGCAAAAGCATCCACAAGGTCATCGTGTGTTAGTACATCTGGGAACTGAAACAACTGGTCTAAGAATCTACTGTTCCATTCACCCTTGCCCAAGGTAATCTGACCATTCTCAA